>Ga0209810_1000082_pt1 | contig 286509 bp, 246 predicted proteins | sample Coa_R1_7_FD_187159 | JGI IMG/M metagenome (GOLD analysis project Ga0209810, IMG submission 187159) | Surface soil microbial communities from Centralia Pennsylvania, which are recovering from an underground coalmine fire - Coalmine... | ecosystem: Environmental > Terrestrial > Soil >...
TCTCGCAGGATCTGGATGATCTTCTCTACGCTGTACTTCTTGGCCGCTGCCATACCACCTCCAACTGGTCTTACTGAATTCTCAAACCACGAGACTCAAAGTGGACCAGTTTTTGGGGGGACGGACAGCGAGTATAGCGATACGCATCAGCCACGACTCAGCGCTTGACCTAGTTTGCCATGGGGAGGGCGGCGCGCGGCTCGCTACGGGTCAGCGATGGATGCGGCGGAGGCCACACGGCCGACGCATCTAAGGTGGCATCCGAGGCGGATTCCTCGGGACCCTGTGTGTTTGCCGGTTCCGCCGCCCGGGTAACGCCCTTTCCCTGTTCCCGCTCTACTCCTCGTCTTCATCGGGAAGAAGTTCGAGCTGTCGCGGGCCACCTGGGAACGCACGGGCGAAGTTGCGTAGATAGATCCTCCGGTTCGGGGAAATCGCCATGAGGGCCGAGACGACCGCGACCTGCTTCTCTAGATGCGGGTTCCCAATCTCGTTTGGTAAGGAACTGGAAGTGCTTGCGTTTCCGATGCCCCTTTTCGTTCGGAGGGTTAAGCCGTTCCAATTCCTCACAAACGCCAGGAGGCAACTGCTCGTAGATAAACTGCTTCGTGAGCTTGCCAGCTAAAAGGGGACGATACTGTGGCCGCTTGGGCCGGTGTGTCCATCCCCAAAGCCGGAACATTTCCTGATAGAAGGCCTCCGGGAATCGGCGCGTCCATGGCATGAGCGCCGGGGAGATGTATGCTGCGAGGATCCGTTGCAATTCGTCTCGATCACGGTCCTCCTGGTATCCGGTCGCCTCGTCAACCAGGGCGATGATTCCCACCGTTGCGAACGCGCGTAGCAGCTGCCGCGCGCGCTGCACAGTACGCTTGTTCGCTTCGCTCTTCGGCAAGGCTCCTGCATCATCTGGGTCAACGAATGTACTACACACCAGGGGGAGCAGCTCCGCAAGGTATCCAAATCCGATATTGCCCCGATAGCCTCCGCGGGAGTGAAAGAGGATGGGTTCCGACGACCGCTCTAAGTCGGGCGAAATAAAGGGTTCGAGCCTCTTCGCCGACAAAAACCCGGGCTTTCCGGCGGTCCTCTGGCCGGTGGTCGGGTTTTTATGTCGGCCCAGGGCCACGTTGAAGCCGCGCTGAGTGATGATGCGGATCCCACCCTCCAGCACGGCGCAGTCGATTCGCGTCTCCCTTCACTGCCCATCTTTGCGGTTACGTGCCCAACGGGCCACGTTCGAAGTTAAACCGCCAGCGAAAGACAGGCCGGAGCGGAAGAGGGCCGGTACGGTGGCAAGCGATCAGAGAGAAGCGGGAGACGACAGCCGGCCACTCAGATCGAGTCGCTCGGTCCGAATCCGGCTCCATGCCGTGGGATAATCGGACGTTTCCAGGGCTACCAAACGTGGGCCAGCCGGCAGTGTTCTCGCGCGTGCCCCAGGCTGTGCCGGGAGGACTGCGTCGGCGAACGCGGTGATGGACTCACGCCTCGAGACCGCCCGCGTGTCGGCGGCGGCCCGAAGAGCGAGAGAGCAGGCGGAATCCCTGGGCCGCCCGGTGCTCGCGGTCGTGAGCCTGGAGATTCCCGCCGCTGATCCTCTCGGCCTCTTTGCCTCCTGGACGGGAAAGCCGGGCGGCTTTTGGGAGCAGCGGAGTCAGGGCGCGGCCATGGCGTGGAGCGGCAGCGCCCTGTCCCTGTCCGCCCAGGGCCCAGGCCGGTTCTCAGCGCTGAAGACGGGATGGGACGACGCCCGACGGGACGCATTCGTTGAGCCCAAGAGCAGTGAGGTCCGGGCCTTCTGCGGCGCCGCCTTCTGGGCCGACGAGCCGGCCGCGGAGGAGATCTGGTCCCAGTTCCCGTCCACGGAGCTGACAGTCCCGGAGGTTCTGGCTACTGCTGCCGGCCCAACGTGCACGCTGCAGCTGGCTCGGATGATCGACTCCGCCGAGGCGGGCAGACAGTGGGAGCGCGACATCGCCGCCATGCCACTCTGGCCGCAGACTGGAACGCTGGAGCCCGAACCGCGCTGCGAGCCGGCGGCTTCCCTGGAAATCCCGCCGCGAGCGGCGTGGCTCGAAACGGTGGGGCAGGCCGTGGAGGACATCAAGGCAGGCCGGTACCAGAAGGTGGTGCTCGCGCGGCGTCTGGACCTCGAGCTGCGGCGCCCCGTCGACCCCGCCGCAATCCTCAACCGGCTACGCGCTCGCCATCCAGACGCCACCACCTTCGCCATCGGGCGCGACGGCTCCTGCTTTCTGGGCGCCACACCCGAGCGACTGCTTCGGGTCGACGGCGGTACGGTGGAGGTTCCCTGCATTGCCGGCTCCGCGCCCAGGGGCGCCGGAGTGCTGGAGGACCGGAGCCGGATGGAGGAGCTGCTGCACGACCCCAAGAACCGTTCCGAGCACGAGCTGGTGGTCCGGTCGGTGGAAGCGGCGCTCGGCCCGATGTGCGGCGATTCGGTGAAGACTGAGGGCCGGCCCTCGGTCATGACCCTGCCCAACATTCACCACCTCCGTTCCCTGGTTCGGGCTCGGGCGAACGCCGGCGTGGGTCCGCTGGAATTGCTCGACGCCCTGCACCCCACGGCGGCCGTGGGTGGCTATCCAAGGGAGGAGGCACTACCGGCGCTGCGACGGCTCGAGTCCATCGACCGAGGATGGTATGCCGGACCGATCGGCTGGCTGGACACCAACGGACGGGCGGAATTCGTGGTGGCGCTGCGATCGGCGCTCGTATCGGAGGCGCGCGCCCACCTGTTTGCCGGCTGTGGCGTGATAGCAAGGAGCCGGCCCGAGAATGAGTGGGATGAGACGGTGACGAAGATGCAGCCGATGCGTTCGGCGCTGCTCGGCGAGTGACGGCCGACCCCCGTCAGGCCACGGGCCCTGCCCTGGTCAGCCTAGCGTACGCGGGCGCCTTTGTGGACCAGCTCGTCGCAGGCGGGATGCGGCTGGCCTGCATCTGTCCGGGCTCGCGCTCCACGCCGCTCGCTCTGGCCATCGCGGCGCACCCCGAGGTCCGCTCCATTCCCCTCGTCGACGAGCGATCAGCCGCCTTCTTTGCGTTGGGAGCGGCCAAGGCGACCGGCCGCCCGACGGCCGTGGTCAGCACCTCGGGGACGGCCGCGGCGAACTTCTATCCCGCCATCGTCGAAGGGCTCCACAGCCATACACCGCTCCTGGCGCTGACAGCCGACCGGCCCCACGAGCTGCGCGGCGCCGGGGCACTCCAGGCCATCGACCAGATCAAGCTCTACGGCTCACAGGTCAAGGGCTTCGTGGAGATGGCGCCGCCTGATGAGGTGAACCGCGAGCGTTACGCGCGCGACGTTGCGAGGCAGGGGCTGGAGCTGGCGCTGCGTGCGCCGGCCGGACCGGTTCACTTCAACTTTCCGTTTGCCGAGCCGCTGGTGCCGCCCGCAGGATCGACGAGCCGGGTGGAAGAGGCTCGGGGGCGGCCGCTGCCCGTGCGGGCGCTGGAGCTGCCGGATTCGGAGGCCAGTGAGCTGGCAGCCGCCATTCGGAAGGCTCCTCGCGGGCTCATCGTGTGCGGCGCTCAGGAAGATCCCGGCCTTCGAGAGTCAGTCCTGCAGCTGGCCCAAGCCGCAGGCTATCCCATCCTGGCCGACCCACTCTCGCAGGTCCGGTTTGGCCCGAGCGGGAACGCCCTCATCGTCGACAGCTACGACCTGATCCTCCGCTCGGAGATGGTCTCCGCGGGACTCCGGCCCGACCTGGTGCTCCGCTTCGGCCTCACCCCGACCTCCAAACCGCTGCTCACCTACCTAGAGCGCCACGCGGACGCGCGGCAGATCACTGTCAACCCGGGCGGCAGCGCCAATGATCCGCTCCGGGTTACTCGGGAGACGATGGCTGTCGATCCGCCGAGCTTCTGTCGATCCCTGCTCCGACACCTCGACGGACGGCCGGCGGCAGATGCCGGCTGGCTGGAGAGCTGGAGATCGGTTTCGAGCCGCTGCCGTCTGGTTGTGGACGCGCACCTGGCGGCCATGACCGAGCTGTGCGAGCCGCGGGTCTTCGCGGAGCTGCGGGAGGCCCTGGCCGAGGATGTGCTGCTGTTCGTGGGCAACAGCATGCCGGTCAGGGATTGCGATGCCTTCTTTGCCGTCCGTGAGCCGTCGCTACGGTCGCTCGGCAATCGAGGAGTCAACGGGATCGATGGCGTGGTCTCGACGGCCCTGGGAGCCGGGGCCGCGGTGGACCGGCGCGTGGTTCTGGTCATCGGCGATCTGTCCTTCTATCACGATCTGAACGGGCTGCTGGCGGCCAAACTCCAGGCGATCGACGCCACGGTGGTGCTCCTGAACAACGACGGGGGCGGCATCTTTCACTTCCTGCCCCAGGCCGAGCACGAGTCGGTCTTCGAACGATACTTTGCCACGCCGACGGGTCTCGACTTCGCGCCGGCCGTGGAAATGTACGGCGGGGTCTTCCGCCGGCCCCAAACCTGGCCGCAGGTGCGCGCGGAGATCGACGAGAGCCTGCGGCGACCCGGTCTCACGGTGGTCGAGATCCGAACGGACCGTGAGCGGAACGCAGCCCTGCACCGGCAGATCTGGAGCGCGGTGACTGAGGCGCTATCTGCCGGCCTGCCCTTCTAGCCGGATATGGATGGTCAACGCCTGCACGTGCGCATTGCCGGCTCGGGGCCACCGCTCCTGCTTCTCCACGGGTTTCTGGGCAGCGGCGAGAGCTGGGCGCCCTGCCTGCAGTCACTGACCTCCGAACGCACATGCGTGCTCATGGACCTGCCCGGCCACGGCCGGAGCGCGCCGCCGCCCCTGCCCTATCCGATGTCGGCCCTGATCGACGACATCGAGGCGACCCTGGCCCGGCTGCAGCTCTCTGAGTACGCCGTCCTCGGATACTCGCTGGGGGGGCGCATCGCCCTGTGTCTGGCGCTGTCTCGTCCCGATGCGGTGACGGAGCTGGTTTGCGAGAGTGCATCACCGGGCATCGTCGACGCTGCCGAACGGCGAGACCGCCGGGCGGCGGATGCGGAATGGGCCTCCCGGATCGAGGAAGTGGGTATGCAAGCGTTCGTGGCCGCCTGGGAGCAGCAGCCCATCTTCGGCTCGCACGAGAACCTGAACGCCGCTGCCCGCGCGGAGCAGCGGCGTATCCGGGCCTCCACGACCGCCTCGGGTGCTCAGTGGGCGCTGCGGGAGCTGAGCCAGGGCCGGCAGCCCGCCTTGTGGGCCGAGCTGGGGAAACTCCGCTGTCCGAGTCTGGTCATGGCGGGAGCGGCCGACCGGAAGTACCGCGCCTTGGCGGAGCGGATGGGCGGCATGATTCCCGATGCAGAGGTGCGGGTGGTTTCCGGAGCGGGTCACACCATTCACCTGGAGCAGCCCCGCGCCTTCTCCCGACTGGTCTTGGAGTTCTTGCGCCGACGGGCGTCGAACAACGAAAGGAGGATGGATGTCTCTTCCGGCATGGCAGTCAACGCGTGAATTTACCGACATTCGCTATGAGGTCGGCGAGGGGATCGCCAAGATCACCATCAACCGACCCGAGGTCCGCAATGCCTTCCGGCCGCGCACGCTATCGGAGCTGATCGAGGCGTTCGCGGCGGCCCGGGATGACCCTGACGTCGGGGTGGTCATCCTGACCGGAGCGGGGCCGGATGCCTTTTGCTCGGGAGGCGATCAGCGGGTGCGCGGCGAGGGCGGCTACGTGGACGACGAGGGGGTCCCACGACTGAACGCCCTCGACCTGCAGAAGTCCATCAAGTACCTGCCGAAGCCGGTCATCGCCATGGTCGCCGGATATGCCATCGGGGGCGGCCACGTGCTGGCGCTCCTCTGCGACCTCACCATCGCCGCCGAGAACGGCCGCTTCGGGCAGACGGGCCCGCGTGTGGGCAGCTTTGATGCCGGCTGGGGCGCCACCTACATGGCCCGGGTTGTCGGCCACAAGCGAGCGCGCGAGATCTGGTACCTCTGCCGCCAATACACCGCGCAGCAGGCCCTCGACATGGGCCTGGTCAACGCGGTTGTGCCGCTCGAGCGACTGGAGGAGGAGACGGTCCAGTGGGCGCGAGAAATCTTGGAGAAGAGCCCGATGGCCATCCGCTTTCTCAAGTCGGCGTTCAATGCGGACACCGATGGGCTCGCCGGGATTCAGGAGCTGGCCGGCAACGCCACCATGCTGTTCTACATGACCGACGAGGCCAAGGAGGGCAAGCAGGCGTTCCTGGAGAAGCGGAAGCCGAACTTCGACAAATTCAAGAGATTGCCGTAGCCACAGGCGCATTCCGGAGCCGCGGCCTGACGTGAATCTCCCCGCCACGGCATCGAGCCGTCGATCGGCATGGGTGCATGGGATTCGCGTGCCGACGCTGCCGGCCGCCCTCACCCCGGTCATCGTCGGCTCGGCCGTGGCGGCGCGCCATCACTCCCTTCACCCGTTGATCCTGGCGGCAACGCTGGCCGCCGCCGTTCTCATCCAGGTCGGCACCAACCTGGCCAACGACTACTACGACTTCGCCAAAGGCGCCGACACGGCGCAGCGCATCGGCCCGCCGCGGATCGCCGCGAGCGGCGCAGCCAGACCCTCGACGGTGCTTCTCGCCGCCCTGGCCACCTTCGCGGCGGCCGCGGCCATCGGCGCCTACCTCATGGTGGTGGGTGGGCTTCCCATCCTGCTCATCGGGCTGGCCTCGATTGCTGCCGGGCTGGCCTATACCGCGGGCCCCGTTCCCCTTGGATATCGGGGGCTGGGGGAGATCACCTGCTTTGTCTTCTTCGGACCGGTCGCGGTCATGGGCACGGACTATCTGCAGACGGGTCACGCCCACCTCGATGCGCTGCTGGCGTCCCTCCCCGTAGCGCTTCTGGTCACCGCAATCCTGGTGGTGAACAACATTCGTGACATCGACACGGACCGTCGAGCCGGGAAGCGCACGCTGGCCGTGCGCCTGGGCAGAAGGGGCGCGCGAGTCCTGTACGACGTCCTGCTGCTTGGTCCCTACGTGTTTCCCTTCTGTCTGGCCCTCACCGGCGGAATCCGCTGGTGGATTGTCTGGCTGCCGCTGCTCACTCTTCCGCTCAGCGTCCGGCTGATCTCGGTCGTCGCTCGCACCGAGGAGGGACCGCCATTGAACGCCGCCCTTCGGGGGACGGCGCGGCTGCACCTGGCGTTCGGCATCATTCTGGCGGCCGCCATCCTCATATGAGCGGCGCTCGTCCCCCCGACTGGCTGCGGGATCGGGCCAGGGCCGTACCTCAACGGCCGGCCATCGTCAGCGGGTCCCAGGAGCTGAGCTTTGGCCAGCTCGATGGCCGGACCGACGAGATCGCGGCGGCACTGCGGGCGGCGGGAATCAAACCAAGAGACAGAATTGCGGTTCTGGCCCGCCCGACTGTCGACCTCGTGGCGTGTATCCATGCCATCGGCCGGGTCGGCGCCGTGCTCATGCCGCTCAACAGCCGGCTGCGTCCCCAAGATCAGCAGCGGCTGCTCATGTCGGCCGCCGCCACGCACCTCCTTCATGAGCACTCGGACGCCTCTGCGGCGTCTCTCTCGTCCGGCGAGGGGATCGACATCACGGCGGAGCTGCGCCTGGCGCGGCTGCGGGGAGGGGGCGGCGGTCTGCCGTCCTGGCCGGCGGAAACACCCCTGGACGAGCCGCAGTTCATCATGCCCACCTCGGGCACCACAGGAACGAGCAAGGTGGTGGTGCTCACCTATGGGAACACCTGGTGGAACGCCATGGGGTCGGCCCTGAATCTGGGCGCTTCCGCCGCCGATCGCTGGCTCGACTGCCTGCCGCTCTTCCATGTGGGCGGCCTTTCCATCCTGATCCGAGGAGTCCTCTCCGGGGTGCCGGTCACACTGCATGGGCGGTTCGATCCGGAAGCAGTGAATGCGGAGATCGACCGAGGGCACATTACCCTGGTTTCGCTGGTGAGCACGATGCTGGACCGGATGCTCGAGCTGCGCTGCCATCGCCCCTTTCCGCACAGTCTCCGCTGCGTGCTCCTCGGTGGGGGACCGATTCCGGCCTCGTTGATGGAGGCATGTATGGACGCCGGTATTCCAGTCGCGCCGACCTACGGGATGACGGAAACGGCGTCCCAGGTGACCACGCTGCGTCCGGCTGAGGTACGGTCGAGACCGGCATCGGCGGGCCGGCCGCTGCTCGGGGCCCGGGTGGCCATCAAGACTGCCTCCGAACAGGCGAGGCCGGGCGAGATCGGCGAGATCCTCGTCGGTGGGCCATGTCTCTCGCCGGCCAGGTTCTCGCCCGAAACGGGCCTGGAACGCACCGGAGGCTGGCTGTCCACGGGCGACCTCGGTGTTCGCGACGAAGAGGGGTTCCTGACCGTCCTCGACCGCCGCGTCGACCTGATCGTGACCGGTGGAGAGAACGTGGCGCCCAGCGAGGTGGAGGCGATTCTGGTGCAGCACCCCGGAGTGCGGCGAGCCGCCGTGTTCCCACTGGCCGATTCGCGCTGGGGACAGATCGTGGCCGCGGCCGTCGAACCAACCGGAGACACCACCGACGAGGCCATCCTGGCGTTCTGCCGCAGCAGGCTGCCCGCCTTCAAGGTCCCCAAACGGGTGCACATCCTCGAGGAGCTGCCCCTCAGCGCCTCCGGCAAGGTGCTGCGGACGGAGCTTCGGCGGCGGTTTGAAGGCGGCGAGAATGGAGCCAGGGAGACCAGCCCATGAGATCCGCCTCGGCTGCCGCCGTCCTTTTGCTCGCCGCCTTTGTGCTCCCGGCTCGCGTCCACGGCGCCGCCGCGGCGCGGACCCACACCGTCATTCGGATCAACGGCGCCGGCTACGTGACGCGCTGGCGCAAGTGGGCCGTGGTCCTGTCGGCGGCGCCCTTGAATCGTGCCTCGGCCCGCGTGGTCAATGCCTCGGGACGAACCGTGTATCGCACACGCGGCCTCGTCGCCCTGCCGGCGTGGAGCAGGGCGTTTCGGTATGCGTATGAGGTTCAATTCGACCGGGTCCGAGCCCCTGGCCGATACCGCGTCGTGCTGTCGACGGGTGCCCGCTCGCCGGCATTCCCGGTCGGCTCTGCCCGGGCGCTCTACCGTCCACTGCTCGCGCACGCGTTGTTCTTCTATCGGGCTCAACGGGACGGACGACATGTGTTCCACGACGTGCTCGGCCGGCGGCCATCGCATCTGCTCGACCGTGTCGCGCGCACGTACCGACCGCCGACATATGACGTCAACGACGTCCTTCAGGGAACGCTCCATCCCCTGGGGACGAGGGTGAATGCCGAGGGCGGCTGGTTCGACGCCGGTGACTATCTCAAGTTCGTGCAGACGGCCAGCTATACGGTGGCCCTGATGCTTCTGGCCGTTCGCGACTATCCTCGCCTGCTGTCGTCCTCGGCGATCGACTTCCGGGATGAGGCTCGATTTGGTCTGGCCTGGCTGATGAAGATGTGGGACGACCGGCACCGAACGCTGTACTATCAGGTCGGCATCGGCGACGGCAATGCCCGCATCCACGGCGACCACGATCTGTGGCGGCTCCCTCAGCACGACGACCATATGCGGGCCGCGGGCGGCTCCTCCTGGTACTACGTCAAGTACCGGCCCGTGTTTCGTGCCGGTCCACCCGGCTCCCGCCTCAGCCCCAACCTCGCCGGTCGCCTGGCCGCCGACTTCGGTTTGTGCGCGCAGGTCTTCCGGCGCAATTCGCCGTCACTGGCCCGCCGCTGCCTGAGGTCGGGCCGGCACGTCTTCGCTCTGGCTCGGACCGCACATGTTCGGCAGCTGCTCACCACCAGCCCACATGACTACTATCCCGAAAGCACCTGGAAGGACGACCTGCAGCTGGGCGCCACTGAGATGGCACGCGCCTATGGCGCCAAGGGGTCGCAGGGTATGGAGCGGCGACGATATCTCCGTCTGGCCGCCCGCTGGGCCAAGGACTACATCTCGGGTCCGAACGACGGCTCCGATTCCCTCAATCTGTACGACGTCAGCGGGCTCGCCGATGCTGAGCTGGCCTCCGCGCTGCCGCGGCACGATTCCGGCTTGCGAGTGGGGCGACCGGCGCTCGTCCAGGATCTCGCCCGTCTGCTGGCGGCCGGCCGCCGGCAATCGCGATCGGACCCCTTCCGTTTCGGTCTCGCATACAACAGTCAGGAAGACCTGACTCCTCATGCGCTCGGCTATGCCGTGGAGGCGCTGCTCTACCACCGTCTGACGGGCAGCTCCCGATTTGCCGGGTTCGGACTGAATCAGCTCAATTGGGCGCTCGGTCTGAACGCATGGGGGTCCGCCTTCATCGTGGGAGCCGGTTCCCGGTTCCCCGACTGCATGCAGCATCAGGTGGCCAACCTGTCGGGCTCCCTTGATGGCCGGCGACCCATCGACTGGGGCGCCACGGTCGACGGACCCAATGCCGTTGCTGCGTTCCAGGGCCTGGGTCTGCAGCAGGGCATGCGCCGGTGTCCTCCACGCGGCGGCGACCGCTATCGACCGTTTGACGCCCGCGGCGTTCGTTATGTCGATAACGTGGCTGACTGGCCAAGCGTGGAGCCGGCCGACGACTACACGGCCCCAACAGTCTTCCTCTTCGCCACTCTCAGCGCCGGCAATCACTTCTAATCCGCCGAATTCCCGTTCGCATCGGAGGTAGAGCCAGTGGAGTTTGAGCAGGTTGTCCTCGCGCGGCGTATGGTTCGACACTTCACGCCCGAGCCCGTTCCGATCGCCACCATTGAGCACATCATCTCTCTCGCGCAGCACGCCCCCCAGTGCCGGTTTCAGCCAGGGAGTCTCCTTCGTCCTGGTAACTGACGAGGCGTGCCGGCAGGAGGTGGCGCAAATCGCGGGGGAGGAGCAGTACACAAGCAGCACCCTCGCGCCCATGCATCCGTTCATCTCGGAGGCGCCCGCTCAGATCGTCATCTGCACCAGCGAGAAGATCTACAAGGATCGCTACCGGGAGCCGGACAAGGCGGGAGACGACGGCGAGCAACCGGAGTGGCCGACACCCTACTGGCACACCGATGCCGGGTGTGCCCTGATGCTGATTCTCTTGGCGGCGGTGGATCAGGGGCTGGCGGGGGCCTTCGTGGGCGTTTGGGACAAGGACGGGCTGCGATCGCTCCTGGGGATACCCGAGCACTTCCACCCCATCGGCATCGCGCTCCTGGGACACGGGGACACGGATGTGAAATCACCGTCACTCAAGCGTGGACGGCGGCCGCTCGGCGAGGTGCTGCACTACGAGCACTGGTGAGGGCAGCCGGAGCGCCGGCTAGTTGGTGAATACCTCCGTCAGCCAGGTGACGCCGGAGGCAATGGCAAACCCTAGGCCGACGCGATGGAACGCGCCGTTGGTCAGATTCAGGTAGTGCCCGTGCAGCATCCAAAGGGCGCTGCCGGCAGGGCACGCACGGGGACAGGGGCCCTCGGCCCACATCTCATGATTGATGTACCGCACGGCCGCCAGCGGGGTCCCTGAAGCCTCGCCAATGTTCTCTCCCGCCACCGCGAAGGCGATGCAGATATCTCCTGGGATCCCGTGAAAGATGCTACCCTGGGCCGCCATCGCGCGCGAGTGGGCGGCGGCGCACGACGACTCCTTTCTGCTCAGCGTCAGCTTCGGGATTCCCCGCTGCGCCCGACCCGCATTGATGAGGTGCAAGAGCTCCTTCCGTAGCTTCCTGACCTTCTTGCCGGAGAGGTGAGCCGCGGATTGGGAGGTCCGAGCCGCCGCCAGGCTTGGCGGGACAGACGCGACGAGGCCGAGGCCCACCAGCGTCCATATGAGTCGAACGACGAGTATTCGTGCCATATGTATCCGCGTTTCTGGTTGAAGAAACGGCGCCAAACGGACATGCGAATCTCGGTTTCGCCCGAACGGGCTAGCACTCGGCTGGTTGCCGCCGGCCGTCGGCTCAACCCCGGTGGCATAGGCCTTGCAGGCGCTCTGTTGACTCCATTCGAGTCAAGGAGAGGTTTCTCATGGCATTCGTGCAGAAATCGATCGAGGTGAACGTACCGGTTCGCACCGCCTACAACCAATGGACGCAGTTCGAGTCGTTTCCGCGCTTCATGCAGGGCGTCGAGCACGTGCAACAGCTGGATGGGCGACGCCTGCGCTGGCGTGCCAACCTCTACGGAAGCACCGAAGAGTGGGACGCCGTCATCACCGAGCAGATCCCGGATGAGCGGATCGCATGGACCAATGAGCGGGGCGCCGAAAATGCCGGCGTGGTGACCTTTCATCGCATCACCGACCAGTCCTGCCGCGTCTCGCTCCAGCTCGAGTACACTCCCTCTGGGTTCATCGAGTCGATCGGCGATGCGCTGGGATTCGTGTCGCGCCAGATCGAGGGAGACCTGGAGCGGTTCAAGGAGTTCATCGAACGCCAGGGCGTCGAGTCCGGCGCCTGGCGAGGAACGATCGAAGCTCCGAAGTCCGAGCCCTCACCCGTGGGCGTGGCAAGTTCGACGCAAACGGGGTCCGGCGCCTACTCCAATCGGGACGAGTCGGAAGGCGCCGATTGGGGCCGGCAGCCGGTCGCCAAGGACGACGTGCCTGCGTTTGGCGTAGGGCGGTCAAGCAGCCAGAACGTGGGATCCGACGACGCCCGGGCTGCCGTGGCCGCGGGCTCGGAGACCGGACCCGAAACGTAGATCGCCTACACTCAGCCCTCACACAGGTCTGAGCGGACGGGGTCCCGCGACTCCGTCCGCTCAGCCATTTCTCGACAGTTCATTGGTCTGAGTGCCCCCGCCTTCGGAGCCAGACTCGGTCAGACCGGTAGCGCGCAGTCTAAGCCGGCAAGCGAGACTACGAAGTTGGCTCAGACGCCGGCTGCGAGACGCTCCTCCGCGTATCGAGACAGGCCGCCCTTGGCCATGATTTCCTGCACGAACTCCGGAAATGCCCCGGACTTGAAGGTCTCGCCCGTGGTCAGGTCGCGGATCTCTCCGGCATCCGGGTCGATTTCGACCTCGTCCCCCTCGTTGATCCGGTCGTATGCTTCGGTCGACTCGAAGATCGGAAAGCCGATGTTGATGGCGTTTCGATAGAAGATCCGGGCGAAGCTGGGCGCCACCACCGCGGCCGTTCCGGTCGCCTTAATCGATAGCGGCGCCACTTCTCGGGATGACCCGCAGCCGAAGTTTCCACCGGCGACGATGATATCTCCCGGGGACATCTTGTTGACGAACTCAGGATCCAGGTCGGCCATGCAGTACTTGGCCAGCTCTTTGGGCTCCGTGATGTGACAGTAGCGACCGGGGATGATGACGTCCGTGTTGATGTCCGGACCGTACTTCCACACCCGGCCGCGCAGCTTATTCATGGGATCTCCTCCTGCTCCGCGTGCTCAGGCGGCCACCGGCTCACGATCAATGGGGACCGGGGCCCGGGAGCCGACGATGGACTCGGGGCCGGTCAATTCGCCGGCCACGGCGGAGGCCGCGGCCACGGCCGGGTTGGCCAGATAGATCTGAGCGCTGCGTGCGCCCATCCGCCCCACGAAGTTGCGGTTGGTTGTGGACACGCACACCTCATCGTCGCCAAGGACGCCCATGTGGCCGCCGATGCAAGGCCCGCAGGTGGACGTGGAAACGATGCAGTCCGCCTCGGCGAAGACGTCGATAAGGCCCTCTTTGAGCGCCTGCTTGTAGACGATCTGACTTCCGGGAACGATGATGCAGCGAAGGCCCATTGCCACCTTCTGACCGCGCAGCACGTCCGCGGCCTGGCGCATATCCTCGATCCAGCCGTTGGTACAGGTGCCGATGACCACCTGATCAACGCGCACCTTGGGCGCTTCAGAGATGGGATGGGCGTTGCCCGGAAGGCTCGGATAGGCGACCTGCGGCTCGATGTCACTCACGTCGATTTCGATGACGTCATCATAGTCCGCATCCGGGTCGCTCTGGTACTCGGTGTATCCCTCCTTATGGACGCCGGCAAGAAACTCCCGCGTGAGCTCGTCGACGTGGAAGATGCCGTTCTTCGCACCGGCCTCGATGGACATATTGGCCATGCTGAACCGGCTGGCGAAAGGCATGGTGGCCAGGGCCTCGCCGTGAAACTCCATGGCCTTGTAGGTGGCGCCGTCGACGGTGATCTTGCCGATGGTGAAGAGGATGACATCCTTGCCCACCACCCATGGCCGAACCGCGCCCTTGTAGACGAACTTGATGGTCGGAGGCACCTTGAGCCAGGTCTCGCCGATGGCCCAGGCCACGGCGACGTCGGTCGAACCGACGCCGGTGGCGAAGGCCCCCAGGGCGCCATAGGTGGTGGTATGCGAGTCGCCGCCAATGATGAGGTCGCCGGGGCCGACCAAGCCGTTCTGCGGCAACACGCAATGCTCGATGCCTGCCCGGCCGATCTCGAACCAAATGGCCTCTTGGTCCAACGCAAACTCGCGCACTCGCTGAACCAGCTTGGCCGTGGTGATGTCCTTGTTGGGGGTGAAATGGTCGGGTACGAAGACCGCCGTCTTGGGGTCCTTGATGCGGCTCGCGCCCTCAATCTTCTTGAACTCGTCGATCGCCAGCGCGGCCGACAGCTCGTTGGCCAGGTTGACGTCGACCTTGACCATGTGAATCTCACCCGGCCGCACGACGTCCTTGCCGGCATGCGCCGCCAGGATCTTCTCGGTTATGGTCATGCCCATCTCAGCACCTCAAACGATTCTAGGCGCGCCGTCGCGCATCCTCGCAGAGGCAGGCGGCGAAACCGCTACTTGCGTGCTGCGTGCTTCAGGCGCCCGGCTCTTGCATCGCGAAGACGATGCCGCGTGCCTGCTCCTCCGTCAGCACGGTCGGAGAGCCCTTGCAGGCCTGGAACAGGGCCTCGACCACCCGAGGATCGGCATCCATTTGCCGCTGGGCGAGCCAGAACAGCACATTCGACTGCCCGCTCATGGGTCCCAGCTCGATCTGCTGCTTCCTCCCGAAGCTGGAAGCGGGGACGCCCGAATAAACCCGGTCGGCCAGCCAGGTGTCGCCCTTCTTCAGGGCCTTGATGATGGCCGCCGCGTGCACGCCCGTGCCGGTGCGAAACGCGTCCGCGCCCACGACCGGATACATGCAGGGAATCTCTATGCCGGTCATGGCGCTGGCCAGCTCGCAATAGTCGCTCAGCGGCGAGAGGTCCCGATCGATCCAGCGCAGGAGGGAAAGATTGACCAGGACCTGGTCCATGGAAGCGTTGCCGACCCGCTCGCCCACCCCGAGAGCCGTGCCGTGGACGCGGTCGGCGCCGGCGTAGGCCGCCGCCAGAGTGTTGGCCACCCCGAGGCCGCGATCATTGTGTCCGTGCCAGTCGATCCATACCTGGCGGCCGGCGGATGTGAACATCTCCCGCGCCCAGCTCACCAGGTTGAACGCGCCCTCCGGCGTCGCATGCCCAACGGTGTCGCACAAACAGATGCGCTCGGCCCCACAGTCGATGGCGGTCCGATAGAGCCGTTCGAGCGTTTCGGGGTGGGCACGCGTGGTGTCCTCGGTCACGTACATGACGGGCAGCCCCAGGCCCACGGCATGGGTGACCGCGTCCTCCGTGTGCCGAAGCATGGTGTCGACGTCCCAATCCTCGGCGTACTGGCGGATGGGACTCGAGCCGATAAACACGCTGACTTCGATGGGGATGCCGGCATACTGGGCAGCCTCGGCCACTGGATCGATGTCGACACGGAGCGTCCGCGCTGCGCAGTTGGCGGAGATCCGCAGCCGGCTGTCGGCAATCTCTCGGGCCAGTCGCTTGACGTCGGTCAGCACGTGAGTGCCGGCGCCGGGCAGACCGATATCGGCCGAGTCAATGCCCAGCTGGTCCATCAGGTGCAGCATCCGCAGCTTGTCCTCGATGGCCGGCGTGCGAACCGACGGAGACTGCAGGCCATCCCGAAGGGTCTCGTCGTCGAGCTGGAGGGGCCTGGGCGCGGGGATCGCCCGTGGGCCGGCGACGTTCCAGTCGTAAATCAGGCTCTCGTTCACCATGCAAACCCGTGGACCCGGACTCCAGGCACAATCCGACTGGTGCGGATCAAACCGCGATCGCCGTCCGAGTTCGGAAGTAGGACGTGTAGCGGAAAAGCTCCAGATAGGCACGGGCCACATTGGGCCAGGTCATGTTGCGGCTGAACCGGTAGGCACGCTCCTCGATCTGCAGCAGCTTGCGGCGCTCACCAAGCAGCTCCGTGACCACGCGGCCGATGGCCTCTGAATCTCGGAACGGCACGATGACGCCGCGTCCCTCCGCCAACATCTCGACCGCATACGTGAACGGGGTGGCGACCACCGCCTTTCCGCACCCCACCGCGTAGGCCAGGGTGCCGCTGACGATCTGGTCCTTGCCCAGGTAGGGCATGATGTACACGTCGGTGGCGGCCAGGTACCGGACCAGCTCCGCATTGCTCAGAAACCGGTTGTTGAATTTGACGTGGTCGGTCAGGTTGAGGCTACGCGTCAGCTCGATCAGACTGTTTCGGTAGGCCTCACCGTCACGGCTGCGCAACACGGGATGCGTCTCGCCCAGGACTAGATAGAGCACGTCGGGGTGCGCCTCGACGATGTGCGGCAGCGCCTGGATCACATACTCGATGGCCTTACTGGGCCCAATGAGTCCAAACGTGGACAGAAGGCGCCGCCCGCTGAAGCCCAGCAAGCCCTTGGTCCGTCGCCGGATGGTTTCCTTGCGCGTGAAGACGGGGACCCCGTGGGGGATCACGTGCAGGCGCTCGGGCGGGATGCTGTAGTGATCGAGGATCATGGGCTCGGCCGACCGGGCCAGCACCACGACGGCGGACGCCATGTTGACCATCTGCTCGGTCACCTGACGGAAGTGCCCCTCCGGGCGGGGCAGCACCGTGTGGAGCGTGACCACCATGGGTTTTGTGCAGGCGGCCATGAAGTCGAGGACGTAGTCACCGTCGTCGCCCCCGTAGATGCCGTACTCGTGCTGGATGTTGACCACCTGGGTTCTGCTCTTGTTAATCTCCAGGGCAGCGCGCCGGTATGAGGCGCGATCATCCGCCTGGATCTCCAGCCGCACCCGACCCTGGTAGTCATGCAGGTCGTAGTCGTACTTGGCCCCGTAGTCGGTCAGCGCGACGACGGTGGAAAGCCTCGACGGGTCGATGGCGTCGTAGGCATTGACCAGGTCATAGGTGAAGGTTCCGATCCCGCATTCCCTAGGTGGGTATGTGGTCAGAAACGCAACCCGAGGTGAGGGCGGCCCACTGGGCGCAACCTCGTCTGCGAAGACGGGATCCAAAGTCGCTCCCTTTCCTGTGTTCACTGTATCACGAGTACCCCGGATTCAATGCCTTCGTCAAGACTTCGGGTCTGTACAGTTGTTAGTAATTGCCAATCTCTTGACAAAAACGTGACCACCGTCACTGCGGCGCTTCTCGCATTTTTCGCGGATTCATGCGACTCCATAGGAACCGTCGCCACAGAGACTTCGAACGTATGACCGTTTGCCGAGTATCTCGATTTCTCCCGTCAACGCGCGGAAAACTGGGGGGCAGCCGATACGACCGTCCCAACCTTGACAGTCCCTTCAGCAGATGTTACGTTGACGTTGCGTTTTGCGTGCTGAGCCTGTGTGAGGGTTTGGAGAAGCCCAGGCTTCAGTGCGACCAACTTTGATCTGGAGGTCGCATCTTGAGGACTCGACTTCTGTTGGTGGCGCTCTTGGCCAGCCTTTCCTTGAGCGCCGTACCGTTCATGTCTGCCACTGCCGCAATCCAGCCATCGGCGCAGACCAGCGTCGCCGCCGGTGTCTCGGGAAGCGCGGTCGTGGCCGAGGCGGAGAAGTTCCTGGGGTATCCCTATTCGTATACCGGTGACAGCCCCAGCACCGGTTTCAGCTGCATCGGTTTTGTCTGGTACGTGTACCACCAGCTCGGCCAGAACATCCCCGGCACCCTCGCGTCGGCAATGGCGGCCTTCCCCCGGGTTTCGGAAAGCAATCTGCTGCCCGGCGACATCGTGTTCTTCCAGAACACCTGGTGGGCGGGAGTGTCACACGTCGCCATCTACATCGGCGGCGGCAAGATCATTCACGCCGAAAATCCCCAGAACGGTGTGACCATTTCGAGCATCACCAACGACTCTCGGGACGGCAGCTACTGGCAGCAACACTATCTGGTGGCCGAGCGGCCCTGGAACGGTCCTGCCGGCTCGGGTGGGCGCGGTCCCTTCCGTCACCACCGGCTCCATGTCCTGGTGGTCGTGGCCTCGAGCCTTGACCTTCGTTCAGGGCCCTCGACCGGCGACACCGTGATTGAGGTGCTATCCCGGGGCACCCGCGTGACCGTTGAGGGCTGGCGTCCCGCCTGGGTCAGGGTGCGAACCGCCTCGGGCACTCTCGGCTGGGTCCGGCGCAGCGGAGTTGCCCGTGGGTTCGGCTATCAGCGGCGCCCCGGCCGTCACCGGCGCCATCTGCATTCGGCCCGCCGGGCAGCCTGGGCTCGATCGCGGAGCATCTTCGTCACGGGACTGCGGGTGCATAGCGCTCCCTCCATGCAGGCGCCCGTCATCGCCGGTCTCTCTCGAGGCAACCGCGTCGGAATCATCCTGAGGACCGGCGCTTGGGACAAGATCGTCATGGCTTCCGGCCGGGTCGGGTGGGTCCTGTCTCGGTACGTCGGGCAGGGCGGCCTCGTTCGACATCATCGGGTTCATCGTCTCGCTTTGGTGAGACGAGCCGGCCGGACCCCGCTGCAGGCCGGTGTCAACCTTCACGCGTCTCCGGGATTCCGCACCGGCGTGGTCGCGGTATCCAATGGAGCGCCTGTCCATGTCCTTCGCTGGGACCCGGGCTGGGCTCGTGTGCGGCTCTCGACCGGCGCCACGGGTTGGGTGTCAAGACGGTTCCTGGGTGGTGTCGTACGGCGGGCGCACGGGGTTCATCGCCTCGCGGTACGCTTCTCGGGTGGCATCCGGGTCGTCGGTGGCGTTCGCATCCATGACCGGCCATCTGTGAGCGCCGGCGTAATCGCCGCGACCACTGCAGGCATGCGGGTCCGCGTGCTTGGATACGCCGGCGGGTTCGCCCACGTGGTCACGTCGAGCGGCGTGAACGGCTGGATCGAAAGCCGGTTCGTGGGTCGGTCCGGAGGCGTCCGGCTCTCGATCCATCGGGGCCGGCGACATGCCCACCTGCGCGGACCGGTGGCGACGGCCACGGTGAGAATGCACGCCGTTCCCGGGCTTCGTGCCCGAGTCATCGGCCTGGTATATCGGGGCACTCACGTGACCGTGCTTCGCACGATTCGGGGCTGGGACTTGGTCCGTCTTCCCAACGGCGCAACCGGCTACGTGGACGGCGCCTACATCAGCTAGCCGCCTACCGGACACAGATGATGACGGGCCCGCATCACGCGGGCCCGTTCTTCGTCATCGGCCGCCAATCTCCGAGTCGGGCCGTTGTTAGGCTGAAATGCAGCGGGCAGTGGGAGGGGCGAGATGTTGCGTGAGGGGCTCCATTACCTGGCCGGCCACCAGGGAATGCGACGGCTCGCCGCCACCAATCCGGTGGCTCGCAAGCTGGCCTCTCGATTCGTCGCCGGTGAGACGCTTGCCGAAGCTCTGGGAGCCATCCAGCAGACCAACCGTCTGGGCATGCGCGCCAGCCTTGACCACCTCGGCGAGAACGTCACCTCGCGAGAGGAAGCGGCCGAGGCGGCCGACGGCTATTGTCAGGCCTTCGATGCCATTGCCGCGAACAGCCTCGATGCAAACATCAGCTGCAAGCTTACCCATCTGGGGCTCGATCTGGGCGTTGACGTCGCAGAGGAGCTGACGAGAACTGTCGCCGAGGCCGCCGCGCGCAACGGCAACTTTCTGCGCCTCGACATGGAGGGCTCCGCCTATACCGAGCGGACCGTCTCCATGACCAAGTCCATCTTTGACGCCACCCGCTCGGTGGGTACCGTCATTCAGGCGTACCTGTACCGCTCGGCCGACGACATCAGAGATCTCAATGGTCGGGGGATTCGCGTCCGTCTGGTCAAGGGCGCTTATCTGGAACCGGCGTCGGTGGCCTATCCGAACAAGGCCGACGTGGACGCGAGCTACCGGCGCCTGGCGGACGCGCTGCTTGCGGACGGCACCTTTCCGGCGTTCGCCACCCACGACATCGCCCTGATCGAGTACGTGAAGGATCGGGCCAGGTCGCTGGGCCGAGGACCCGAGGACTTTGAGTTCCAGATGCTGTACGGAGTTCGGCGAGACCTTCAGCGCCGCCTACGGGCAGAGGGATACGGTATGCGGCTCTACATCCCGTATGGGACTCAGTGGTACCCCTATTTGATGCGACGGCTGGCCGAACGACCGGCCAACCTGCTCTTCATCATGGGCAACGTGGCTCGTGAAGCGGGGACGGCCCGCAGATCCGGCACGGGCTAGCTCAGCGCAGCACCAGCGTAAAGACGGCCGCCCACACCAGACAGAAGAGGCTGAAGAGCAGGATCTGCGGCATACGCTCGCCGAGGACGGTCATCAGCTCGTCCACGGCGGCGACGGCATCGCCGCTCCGATCGCGGTAGGCATAGCGTCCAACCCGACTGCGCATGGCTACACTCTCCTGTATCGAACAGGTGTACTATAGACCACCTGTTCTAATATAGCCCATGGCACTCGTGTCGTCAACCGTACCACTTGCCACTCGCGTCCTATGGTGGCGTCGCCTATAATCGGCGGTCTCGTCAAGAGGTTGAATGGTGTCGATTTTCCCGAAAAACTGGCCAAGTTTGACCTTGTACTGATACAATTGAGAGTGTCGCCGGTAGTATAGGCGGGCGGCAATTTGGCCTTGCCGTGTGAGTGGGAGTGAGGGTTTGAGCCAGGAATGACAACGGCCATCGACAACTATGGCGCCAAGGACATCCAGGTCCTGGAAGGGTTGGAGGGTGTCCGCCGCCGACCCGGCATGTACATCGGCGGCACGGATCAGAAGGGTCTCCATCAGCTGATCCAGGAGGTCGTCGACAATAGCGTGGACGAGGCCATGGCAGGCGCCTGCGACACCATCCGTGTAATCCTGCGCGCCGACGGCATGGTGAGCGTCGAGGACAACGGTCGCGGCATTCCCGTCGAGCGCCACAAGGTCGGCAAGTCGACTCTCGAGGTTGTCATGACGCGCCTCCATGCCGGAGGCAAGTTCGACAAACGTGGTTACAAGGTGTCCGGAGGGCTCCACGGCGTCGGAGTTTCCGCCGTCTGCGCGCTTTCCAGCTGGATGCGCGTCGAGGTCAAGCGTAGCGGCAAGCTGCATCGTCAGGAGTACCGGGAAGGAAAGCCCATCACCGCCGTCGAGGCGGTGGACGACGCCGAGGGGACGGGCACAACCACCATCTGGGAGGCGGACCCCAAGATCTTCAAAGGCGAGCTGGAGTACAGCTTCGACATCCTCGCCCAGCGGCTCCGCGAGATGGCCTTCCTCAACCGCAGACTCAGGATCACCCTCCTGCAGGAGGCCACGGAGGAGACGCCCGAGCGTGAGGTGACCTTCTACTTCGAGGGCGGTATCAGCTCCTTCGTCCGCTATCTGAATCAGAACAAGACCTCCCAGCATCCCAAGCCCATCTACATGCGCAAGGAGTTCAGCCACGAGGGCGAGTTCTCGGAGATCGAGATTGCGCTGCAGTACACCGATGACTTCACCGAGAACATCCTTTGCTTTGCGAACGCCATCTACAACCCCGATGGCGGCACGCATCTCACCGGGTTCCGGACCGCCTTGACCCGCACGCTGAACGACTATGCGCGCAAGGCGGGCATGCTTCGAGAGCAGGACGCGAACCTGACCGGTGAGGATGTGCGGGAGGGATTGACGGCGATCATCAGCGTGAAGTTGCAGGAGCCGCAGTTTGAGGCCCAGACCAAGGTCAAGCTGTCTAATCCGGAGATTCGCAACCAAACTGAGCTGACGCTCAGCGAGTTCTTGAATCAGTACCTCGAAGAGAACCCGTCAGACGCCAGACGCATCGCCGAGAAGTGCATCACCGCTGCCCGGGCCAGGGAGGCAGCACGCAAGGCCCGCGATCTCGTCATTCGCAAGTCGGTCATGGACGGCCTGGCCCTCCCCGGCAAGCTGGCCGACTGCCAGGAACGGGATCCGGACAAGAGCGAGCTCTACCTCGTGGAGGGGGACTCGGCCGGAGGCACTGCGAAGATGGGGCGAGATCGTCGCTTCCAGGCCATCCTGCCCTTGCGCGGCAAGATCCTCAACGTTGAGAAGGCCCGGCTGGACAAGATCCTCTCCTACGAGCAGATCAAGTACCTGGTCACCGCGCTCGGAACAAGCATCGGCGAGATGTTCGACCTCGAGAAGCTGCGTTACCGTCGAGTCATCATCATGACCGACGCCGACGTGGACGGGGCCCACATCCGGACCCTGCTTTTGACCTTCTTCTTCCGCCACATGCCGGCAATCATCGACGACGGCTGTCTCTACATCGCTCAACCGCCGCTGTTCAAGATCTCGGCCGGCCGGGAGAAGCACTACGCCTACTCAGACGCCGAGCGGGACGCGACCGTCAAACAGATGAAGGGGAAGACGGTCCACATTCAGCGCTACAAGGGTTTGGGCGAGATGAATGCGGATCTCCTGTGGGAAACTACCATGGATCCCGAAAACCGGGTCCTCCTCAAAGTTGCCGTGTCGGATGCCATCCAGGCCGACAACACCTTCGACATCCTCATGGGCAAGAACGTCGATCCTCGACGCCGTTTCATCGAGACCCACGCCAGGGACGTAAAGAACCTCGACGTCTGAGGGCTAGCCGCTGGAGCCGTGATTCCTGGGGACGCGCGCGACCGCTTCCCCCTCGATGCAGATGCCCCGAGCAGTGGTTGCCCGCAGCCCCAATCGGGCGACGCCGTGACGCTCTCGAATTTCCTCGACTGTCACATCGGCCGTCACCGTCTCTCCGACATACACCGGATGGAGGAACTTCAGCATCTGGCCATTGAGGACTGGTGCGGGACCGGGAAGCAGGGTTGTGATCATACTTTCAAACAGGCCGGCCACCAGGGTGCCCGGAACAACCGGCCGGCCAAGCGGCGCATACTCGGCATAGGCCGGGTCCAGATGCAGCGGGTTGCTCTCCGCGGTGATGGCCAGAAACGACCGAATGTGCTTCAGCGTGAAGGTCCGTCTGACCGTGGCTGTCTGGCCAGGAACCGGCGCTTGAATCACCAGAGTGGTATCTCCCTGCCTCGTTCGAACCGCTGTGTGTAAGCCGCTTCGGCTCGGAACGTCCTCCAAGGTCATCGGGGCGCTTGACCAGGTCGGCGAGCCGGGCGTACAATGGCCAGTAGCCTCTGTGCGAGGCTTATTTTTATTTTGTCTCAAGATTGGTTTCCATGTCTGTTGAGCAACAAGTGCAAATGACGGCAGAAGAAAAGCGCCGTCTCGAACAGGAGCTGACTCAGCTCATCTCCGTTAAACGACCCGAGATCGCCGGGAAGATCGGCCGCGCGGCCGCCGACGGCGACCTGTCGGAGAACGGCGCCTACCACGACGCGAAGGAGCAGCAGGCCCACATCGAGGGCCGGATCGCCGAGCTCGAGTACGTCGTCCGCAATGCGGTGGTCGTCGAGCCTCAGGCGGACGCCATCGGTTTGGGGAATCTCGTTCACATCAAGGACGAAAGCGGGGGCGAGCGCTCCTTCCGCGTGGTCAGCAAGCTGAGCGCGCGACCCTCCGAGGGTCTCCTCTCGGACGAGTCTCCCCTGGGAGCCGCGCTCCTGGGCCACGTCCCGGGTGAGTCCGTCAGCTACCAGACCCCGGCGGGGCAATCAAAGACCGTCACCATCCTGAGCATCGAGTGACCGCGAGCGCGGAGCGCTCCTTACTCGAGGAAGCTCGCCGGGCCGCCGTTCATGCCCACGCTCCGTACTCCCGATTCCGCGTGGGGGCTGCCGTTCTGGGGGCCGGCGGTGAGATTGTCCGCGGCTGCAATGTCGAATCGGCCAGCTACGGCCTGTCCTGCTGTGCGGAGCGGGTTGCCCTCTTCGCGGCCGTCTCCCAGGGTGTGCGACCCGTGCGGCTCGCCGTCGCCTGCGTGGACGCGCCTGAGGGGGCCGACCCCGTCAATCTCACTCCCTGCGGCGCCTGCCGGCAGATCGCCCTGGACCAGATGGGAAGAGACGCCATTGTCGACATCGACCGCGTCGGCTCAAAGACCGTGGGAGAGCTATTGTTCCTGGGCTTCGAGCTGCCGGGCGCCAGGGCCTGAGCGTGCGGGTCACGATATTCGGTTCTGCCCGACTCGCTGCAGACACCGACGAGTATTGCGAGGCCGTCCGTTTGGGGTCGATTCTCGGCTCGCGCGGCGACGTCATCCTGTCGGGAGGCTATGGCGGCCTCATGGAGGCAGTGAGTCGCGGAGCGAGTGAGGCGGAGGGTCAGGTCATTGGCGTCACCATGGCGCCCTGGTCGTCCCGCTTGCAGGCCAACCGCTTCCTATCGGAGGAGAGGGCGGCGGAAAGCCTGTTCCAACGCATTGAGGCATTGATCGAGAGCGACGCCCTGATCGCCCTCTCCGGTGGCGCCGGCACACTGGGGGAGGTGGCGCTCGCCTGGAACCTCCGACAGATGGAGCTGATGCCGCACAAGCCGGTCATTCTCGTGGGCCCGGTCTGGCGAGCCATGCTGGATGCCTTTCGGGCCAACCTCGTCGTCTCCAACCGGGATCTCGATCTCTTGACCGTGGTGGACACGGTCGACGAGGCGGTGGAGGCCCTGGACCGAAGCGGTGAGCCCGCCGCACAAGGGGTCTGGCAAGGCTAAAGAGCCGGGCGATGCGGCTCGGGAATCGGCCCGCCGCCCCCTAGAATGTGCCGTGTTCGCCTCCATCGACGACGTGCAGGCCGGCTTGGAGGCCCAACAGTATGTGGCCGATCGGGGCCTCGCGGCAGCCGTCTTTCTAGGGCTGAGCCTCCGGAAGCCTCTCCTCCTGGAGGGTGAAGCGGGAGTCGGCAAGACGGAGGTGGGCAAGGTGCTCGCCTCCATGCTGGACACCCGCTTGATCCGGCTGCAGGGATATGAGGGCATTGACATCGGGTCGGCGATGTACGAGTGGAACTATGCGCGGCAGATCCTCGCGATTCGAATGGCCGAAGCGGGAGGGCATCATGTGCCCGATGTCTTCAGCCGCGAGTTCCTGATCAGCAGGCCGATCCTGCAGGCGTTGGAGGGAGGCTCCGAGCACTCGCCTCCGGTACTGCTCATTGACGAGCTGGATCGAGCCGACGACGAATTCGATGCCTTCCTCCTCGAGGTGCTGTCCGACTTCCAGGTGACCATCCCGGAGATCGGCACCATCCGCGCCGATCCTCCGCCCGTCGTGGTGATCACCTCCAACCGGACGCGGGAGCTACACGATGCCCTGAAGCGCCGCTGCCTGTACCACTGGATCGAATACCCGTCCGTGCAGAAGGAGATTGCCATCCTTCGCGCTAGGGCTCCCGCGATCACCGCTTCCTTGCGGCGGCAGATTGTTGAATTCGTGCAGCGGACGCGCGCTCTCGACATATACAAGCCCCCAGGTACGGCGGAAACTCTGGATTGGGCCCGGTCGCTTGCGCTGCTCGGCGTGGACGACTTGGACGAGGACACAACGAGGCTGACGCTCGGCATCCTGATAAAGAACCAGGAGGATCTGGCACAGCTCCACGGCCCCTTGCTGAACGATCTCGTCGAGGCCGCACGACGGACGGCGTAGGTAAGGCGCTTCAAGGACGAGTCGTCCTATTTGGTCGCTTGCTCCGGACGCAGGGCGTGCCCGTTTCGACGCCCCGCCTGCTGCTCTTTCTGGCCGCGGCCGAGCGCATCGGTCTGGATCAACACGATGACGTTCGCCACGCGGCCGTCGCCACTTTGGCATCCTCTCCCGAGGAGGTGGCGATCGTCGAGCGGCTGTTTGCCGGACTCTTCGCACCTACTGCGGAACCTCCGGAGAGCCTCGTACCCGGGCCAGAAGCGGCAGAATCTGCGGCGATCGAGTCAACTGCACCCCTCACGCAACCTGCCGACCGGCCGCCTTCGCTCACCGATTTGGACCTCGATGCAGAGGGAGAGGGCGGCAGCCGGGCCCTCTACAGTCGCATGGAGCGGCTGCTGTGGCGTGACTTCGCCGACTATACGGATGCGGAGCTGGACGAGGCCCGGCGCTTTCTAAGCGCGCTGCGATGGCGGCTTCCGATGCGCCGCTCACGACGGCGAGAACGGGCGAAGCACGGGCGTGACATCGACGTGCGTCGGCTCTTGCGTTCGTGCCGACCCCATCAGGGCGAAATCGTGTCGATCCCCAGGGCACGGGCCAAGCTCAAGCCTCGAAAGCTCGTGCTGCTGTGCGACGTCAGCGGCTCGATGGACGTCTATACGCGAATGCTGCTGCATCTCCTGCATAGCCTCGGGACCGCCTTTCGGCGTACGGAGATCTTCCTCTTCAGTACGCGGCTGACCCGCATCACATCGGTCCTTGCTGACGCAGACATCGCGGCCGCCCTACCGGCCCTCTCCGAGGAAGTACACGACTGGTCGGGCGGAACACGTATCGGCGAGGTTCTCCGCAGCTTCAACCGCGATTGGTCACGACGAGTCGGGGCCCATGGGGCGGTGATTATGATCATCAGCGACGGCTGGGACCGGGGTGACGTGCAGCTGCTGCAGCGTGAGATGGCTCGTCTTCGTCGTACCAGCCACGCACTGATTTGGCTCAATCCCCTTCTCGGCTCCTCCGGATACTCGCCCTTGACTCAGGGCATGCAGGCGGCCCTTCCGCACACGGACCGGTTCCTCTCGGTGCGCAACCTCGCCAGCCTCGAGTCTCTCGCCACCGATCTCAATACGCTGGCCGCACCTCACAAGCGGCTCGGCTAGCGCTCGCGTGGGTTCCGACGGGCAGGCAAGCTCTTGACGTTACATTAGATCCGGCATAGTTCTTGCTTTCTTCGACTCTCCAACGGAGGTTCAGCCATGTCAGCCGGCCACACGATGCGCGAGTGGTGGACCAAGGCTCTCCTGCAGGAGAGCCACAGCGCGCATCCCGTGCTCGGCAACGACCTCTACGTCAAAGTCGACGGGCAGGTCGTCACCCTCGAAGGAACGGTCGAATCGGCAGACCAGGCTGAGGAGATCGAAGCGGAGGCGCGTGCGGCGGCGCCTCAGCACGAGATCGTGAACCGCCTCACCGTGGTGGGAAACGACGAGACTCAACACAACCAGGCGGTGCTGGCGCTGTTTGGAAACGCGGACGAGGCTCGTGTGGCCGCTCAGACGGTCTCCGCCTGGAAGTGGCATGGCGACCGTGTGCCTGAAGTTCACAAGGGTGTCCGCGAGGCACGCCGACGGTTGAGGGAGCTGGCCGAGTCTGCCCGAGTGCCCTCGGATTCTCTCGAGGATCTGGTCGACGCAATTCGCAATGGAAAGGCGCTGCTGATTGACCGCGTTCCCGAGGATGAGGCCGTTCGCATCATATCCAGCCTCGAGGGCACGCGGGCGCAATGCATCCGAACGCTCCCTCCGGAACCCGACTCCCTTGGCTGAGCCGGACGAAGGTGACGGTGAAGAAGGCTGAATCCTTGCCGGAGGATCCAGGCCGGACGCTTCGGCGCGTCGTTCGCGTCGCCGGACCCGGCATCATCACTGGGGGCGCGGACAACGACCCGGCCGGAATCACCACCTACTCGAGCGTGGGCGCCAGTTCGGGCTTCTCTCAGCTCTGGCTGTTGGTCCTCTCCATCCCGCTCCTCATAGCCGTACAGGGTGTGGCGGCTCGACTGGGCGCGGTAACGAAACTCGGACTGGCCGAGCTGATTCGCAATGAGTTCGGGATGACCGTTGCCCTGGCGGCGGGGAGCCTGTTGGTGGTGGCAAACATCGCCACCATCGGAGCCGACCTGGTGGGGATGGCCGCTGTCCTCCAGCTCTTGACGGGAGTCAAGCTCATTCTCTTCATCGTTCCGCTGGTCGTGGTGATGGGATACGTCACCATATTCCAGAACTTCAAGACCATTCAACGACTGTTCCTGTGGTTGATTGCGGTATTCCTGACCTACGTCGCCGCAGGGATTCTCGCGCATCCGCATTGGGGCTCGGTCCTGTTGCAGATTGTCGTTCCGCCCATTCGCCTCAATCTGACGTACGTGTCGGGCGCGGTCGCGCTGCTCGGAACCACCATCACGCCCTATCTCTTCTTCTGGCAGACTGCCGGCGAGCGAGAGGAGCGTCGGGGTGTGGAGCAGATGGGCGACACCTATCTGGACGTGACGGCCGGTATGTTGATGTCCAACCTCGTAGCCGGCTTCATCATGATCTCCACGGGAGCCACGCTATTCGCGCACCATCAGTCCGTCAACACGGCTGCTCAAGCCGCCCACGCACTTCGACCGGTCGCGGGACCTGCGGCGTCCGTTCTTTTCTCCATCGGCATCCTCGGGTCCGGCTTCGTCGCCATTCCCATCCTGGCCGTCTCCACGGGATATGCCCTATCGGGCACGTTCGGATGGCGGATGGGGCTGGGCCGGCAAGCATTCGCCGCCCCCGGGTTCTACAGCGTGATCGCCCTGTCGCTCCTGGCGGGCGTGCAGCTCGCAATCAGTGGCTTCAGTCCCATCAAAGCCCTGCTATATTCCCAGATCCTGAACGGGATCGTGGCGCCTCCGCTGCTGGTCGTCATCATCCTGCTGGCCACGCGTTCACGGCTGATGGGCGCGTACGTGGCCACCGTCTGGGAACGGGCAGGTGTCATCGCAGCGGCCGCAATCATGGGACTCGCCGACCTGGCGCTCCTCTACAACGCGGTTCGCTGACGCCCGACAGCCGGCAGGCTGGGGTGGCGGCTCCTAGCCCTGCTGCAGCCGGCGGTTCACCTCATCCCAGTTGACGACGTTCCACCAGGCATTGAGATACTCGGGCCGTCGATTCTGGTACTTCAGGTAATACGCGTGCTCCCAGACGTCATTTCCCATGATGGGGAAGGAGCCGTCCATCAGCGGACTGTCCTGGTTGGCGGTCGAAATGATCTGGAGCTGACCGGAGCCGGTTCGCACCAGCCAGGCCCATCCACTGCCGAAACGCTTGGTCCCGGCGTCGTTGAATTGCGTCTTGAACTCCTCGAACCCACCGAAGCTGCGGGAGATGGCATCGGCAATCGCGCCGCTGGGCTCTCCGCCGCCGTTGGGCCCCATGATGCTCCAGAACATGCTGTGGTTCACATGACCACCGCCGTTGTTCCGCACGGCGGCTCGTATGTCTTCGGGCACCGAGTTGATATCGCGCAGCAGATCCTCCGCGCTTCGGCCGGCCAGCTCCGGGTGCTTGTCGATCGCCGCGTTGAGGTTGGTCACGTAGGCCTGGTGGTGCTTGTCGTGATGCAGGTGCATCGTCTCTGAGTCGACGTGCGGCTCCAGGGCCTCGTACGCGTAGGGAAGCGGCGGAACTTCAAAAGCCATCTCACATTCCTCCTTGTGGCGGCAGGCAGGCGGGGGCTGGGCCCCACGACTCTCTCCAACCTAAACCATGGGCTGCGATGCCGGTCCTTCTCAAACGGTGATCAGCCCGTTACGCAATCCCTCGGCAACGGCCTCCGTCCGGCTCTCGGCATTCAGCTTTCCCAGGATGGAGCCGACATGGAACTTCACGGTGTGCTCCGAAATATGCAGCCGCCGCGCGATGCTCTTGTTGGCCAGGCCTTCGGCCATCAGACCCAGCACCTCGCCCTCACGAGCAGTCAAGGTGCCGGATGTCGCGACGGCGTCTCCAACGGCGCGAGTGGCTCCCGTCAACACACCGGCCTGTGTCGGATGGAGGACGATGAGACCGGCGCAAACCGAGGCTGCCGCGGCCGCGATCTCCTCGATTGAGGCGCTGGGGGGCAAGATCGCCTTGGCGCCGCCGAGCAGCGCTCGCTCGGCGCCCATGGTTGTGGGACCGCCCGCGAGAGCCACCACGGCAGGAGCAAGTGTCAGGACTGCCGAGAGCGACAAGCCTTCGTCCGCCGGCACGTCGATCAGGAGCAGATCGGGACGCGTTTCCTCGAGCTGCCGATCCAGCTCCTCGAGTTCCCCGGTTCGAGCGACCAGCAGGGTATCCGCCAATCCCTCGACGGCACGCTCCAGACCAGCCCGAATGAGAGCCGACCGGGCATGCACGGCGACTCGAATCAAGCCGCCCGGCCCTCATGCGTCGCGTCTGGAACATCGCTCTGCAGCTCGATGATTGTCGGTCTGCCTCCACGCAGCAGGCGGAGCCGTACGGCTCCCCGGCCGGCGATCACCGCTTCGGCAAGATCCTCAGGCTCGGTGAGCCGCCGTTCCGAGGCTTCCAGGAGCACGTCCCCCACCAGCACCCCCGATCGATCCGCCCTGCCGTCGGCCGCTACTTCGGTCACTAGGAGCGCAGACCGCTGGTCACCTGCCGGCGTGACGACGCGAACCACTCGGAGTCCCACACCAACCTTGGGACGGGAGGTGTAACGGAGGAAGCGTTCGACTGTGTTGGCGGGCACCGCGAGCCCGAGACCGCCCGCGACCATGGTGTTGATGCCCAGAAGCCGGCCCGACATGTCGATCATCGGCCCACCAGAATATCCTGGCGCCAAGCGAAGATCGGTTCGGAGCATGCCCATGTGGTTGGCCGAGGGTGCCCCGTGCACCACCCCCAGCGTCAGCGCATTGGTCAGGCCGAATGGATTACCCATCGCTGCGACGAGCTGTCCAACCTTGACTGCACGACTGTCGCCGATCTCGAGTGGATGCAAATCATCGACGTCGACGTGCAGCGCGGCGAGGTCGAGATGGGCGTCCCGAGCGACGAGACGGGCCCGGGACTGCCGCCCATCCGGCGTCTCGACGTCCAGCTCTGGCTGAACGGCCACGTGTGCATTCGTGACAATGCCGCCGGCGCGGTCCCAGATGCTGCCTGATCCATGGGCCCCGTGCCGCCCGCGAATCCGCACCACCGACCGCGCCGTGCGTTCGGCGAGCTCGCGCAGCTCGCCGTTCACAGCGGGCAGTCTGGCGCTAGCCATCGTGATGACCCCGGCGACGGCCATGTCCTGATCGACGCTGACCTTCGTTTGACTGGGGGCGCCCGGCGATCACGGCGCTCAGCGTACGTGCTGCGCCTCCTCGAACGATGCCCAGCTCCACCGTCTGACCCACCGTCTCGGGATCGAGCAGTGACTGGAGCACATCCGCCTCTGTCACGCGATGTCCGTTCAGAGTGACGAGAATGTCCCCCACCAGGGCACCTGCATTCTCGGCCGGTGAGCCTGGTTCAACCGAGACAACCAACAACCCTCTGCCGTCGCTCGACTCCTGCTGGGCCAGTGCGCTTGGGGGTAGCTCGACCGACTGCATTCTCACGCCCAGGTATCCGCGCTGTATCCGTCCCGACTCGAGAAGGGCACCTGCCACGCGCTCGACGGTGACCGTAGGAATCGTGAGGGCGAGCCCGCGTGCCAGCCCCGAGGTGTTGAGCCCCATGACGTCACCAGAGGCATTGACCAGCGCGCCGCCCGAGAAGCCCGGATAGAAGGTGACATCCGCACGGATGAGCTGATCAATCCGCCCGCCGCCCCAGGTGCGGAATCCCTCGCCAACGCCGCCCACGGCGCCAAAGCTGACGCTCAGCCCGCCTTCCCGAGGCCGAGCCACCGCGAGCACCAGCTCGCCGACGCGGGCCGGAGCGGTTGCCGGATCTGCAGGCACGGCTCCCGTTTCACCCTCAATCGCCAGCATGGCCAGGTCGGTGCTGGGATCACGACCCTTCAACGTTGCTTTGACCGATTCGCCATTGGGACCGGCCACTTCGATCCCTTCATCACGCTCGATTACGTGGTCAGCAGTCACCACTACGCCAGGCTTCCAGAGGATGCCCGTTCCCGACTGTCGCCGCCTCGCCGAGACGGACAGCAGATGCCGCCCCGCTCGATTCACGGCCGCCGCGAGATCGTCCGATAGGGCAACGAGGCCCGTCGACGCAACGTCTGTCATTCACTGATCTCCTTGAAAGAAGTGCTGTCCGGTGGAATCCGGACACCTTGCACTTCAGGATCAGCTCGTGGCGCCGCCGCTGACATCAGTCAAACGGCTAGGTTCCGGCTGCACATTCGACCAGGTGTCGGGGACTAGTGCCGGGAACAGCTTGGGTCCGCGGACTTCCCGTGAGCCATCCATCGGCTCGGGAGTTACGCGTCCGGGCGCCGCTCCTCACCGTCGTCTTCGTAATCAATGTCGTCATGGCCGGACATGAAGACACACTCCAGCGCCCCGACAATGCGGATCAGATGGTCCGGATTGGCGCACTCGTCGGCACCGCCCGCGATGTTGTCGCAGAGCCGATTGATACGCTCATGAATCGCTGCAACGTCGGCGTCTTCCATCGGATCCACCTTTCGCAACCAGTCGCCTGCCCGCGTCACGACGCGACGAGGCTCCCAGCTGCTTCCAAGATCTCATCCACGGGCGGCAGACCCCCCTCGGCCGGCTGCTGCCAGGAGTATCGAATCTTCCCACCCTGATCGATGACGAACGCGCTCCGGAGAGCGGTCTCGGGCAGCAGCTCCGAGCCGGGACCGAGGACGTCATAATCCCGGAGCAGCTTGCGGCCGAAGTCGCTGATCATCGGAAACTCAACCTCCAGCTGTCGTGCCCAGGCGAGATGCGAATAGGGGCTGTCCACACTGACCGATGCCAACTGCACGTTCATCCGGCGAAACTCGCCGTACTTGTCTCGAAAGTGAGACAGCTGGTTCGTTCACCCACCCGTGAAGTCCAACGGGTAGGTGTGGAGAATCAATCCCGCGTTGCCGACCAACAGGTTGTCGAGGGTCACGCGGGAGATCGTTCCGTTCCAGGCGGCCAGCAGGTCAAAGGGCGGAGCGTCGCTTCCGGCCGCCAACGCCATGGTTACCTCCGGAGTGTCTGCTCATTCTATCCAGGCGAGAAATCGCCTCAAATCCAGCCCGGACAGGAGCGACGCTTGCTGGTCGAGCTGAAGCTGTTGTCGGGCCCCCGCGTCATCGGCCTGCCCAATGCCGGCAAGTCCACCGTCCCGCACCTCAGGCGGGAAGGCTCAGGGCGAGGGGAACCGAATGCTATCGAATGACCGATGCGACGACCGTGGCCAGCTTGTCCATGTCGTGATACGCCGTGTGCAGCTTCTGCCAGAGCCGGGGAGCACCGTCCGATCGGAGCACGATGTCGCCCCCGACGACCTCCACACCATGACCTTCCAGTCGTACGGTACCGGTCTCCTCAGGGCAGACCAGGTGCAGCCCATGCTCGGCAAGATCTTGCTCCTCTGCCTCGCCCAGCTTCCCGGTGTTGCCGATCACCACGTCGGGCGTGCGGCCAAGCAGCCGGCCCAGCGCCACCACGTGGGCGAGGAAGCTATAGCCGTCGGTCTGCCCCGGCTGTGTGGTGGTGTTGCAGACAAACGCCACCCGGGCGCGTGACCGGCCAATCGCCTCGCATACACCATGCACCGCCAGCACGCCGCCCAAGCTGGTCCAGAGGCTTCCCGGTCCAATGACGATCGCTCGCGCCTGCTCCAAGGCTTCCAGGACGGGAGGCCAGGCGCCGGCTGTCTGCCCTTCCACCTCGAGCTCCGCAATCGGAGCCTTCCCGGGCCGCCGGACCTCCAACTCGCCCGATACGCGGGTGCCATCCTCCAGCACGGCTGAGAGATGCAGATCTTCCACGCTAACGGGAAGAACCGACTGTGCCACATCCAGGAGCTGCTGCACCACTCGACTCGCTCGACCGATGTCGCCAACCTGTTGAACCAGGCCGGCCAGCACCAGATTCCCGATTGCCATGCCGTCAAGGTCAGGGTTTCCTTCTGCTTCGAGACGCCGTTCGAGCAGTCGTGCCCAGCCCGACTCCGTCCCGGCAAGAGTGGTGAGGGCGTGCCGAATATCCCCCGGACCGGGAATACCAAAGAGCCGCCGCGCCGCTCCCGTGCTTCTGCCCGTGTCGGTGACGGGCACGATGAGAATCAGCGGGCCGGGAAGGTCGAGTCTCGCCAGCGCTTGAAGAAGCTGCGGCGCTCCCGTTCCTCCACCGATGACCACCACCGGGCGCGGCTGTTCTGACTGTGCCATTACCGTCCCGATGGTGCTATACTCCCAAAGGCTAACAAAGGTTACCCATGATGGCGGCAAAATGTACCGAATTTCCGCCTTCTGTCCTGACTTGACAAATCCGCGGACGTCTCCGACGATGAGCAGCGGGCGCCGTCTCGATCGGAGGTTTCCCTGAACCATTGGCTTCGTGGGGGAACCCGCGTAAACCTGCTTTTGGCAGTGCTGGCCGTCGGCATCATGTTCCTGGGCGCCGGTATCGGCGAGGCGGTTCTCCAGGTTGCGCGATCCATCCTGCCTGCCGGGTTCGTCGACCATGTGACCCTACGAGAGCTGGGTAAGTTCGCTCAGGGAGCGGTCGTCTTCGGCGTGGGCATCGTGCTGGTCGGCCTCGCCGGTTGGCAGCTGCGGCGGACCAGCTTCGGCATCACGCTTTCCATCGTCGAGCAGCAATCGCCGGGGCACGTCCTCGTCACCCGTCAGCCAACGGCCGGCCTTCCCAGCGCCGTCGTCTTCAGCGGCCACATGGGTCTGCTCATCATGCTCAACGCCCTGCAGGACTCCGTTGGCCGCTTGCTGGCAGTCCCACCGAGCGGCAGCGACTTCCGCACCATCGCCCGTCTGATTCGAACGTCGCATTCGGACGCTCGAGTCGTCTCCGCCACGGCCGAGAACGCGCAGCTTTGCGCGGAGTTGACCAACGGGGAGATCGTGAGTGGCGCCGGGGCGCTCGAGGATGGCGTGCCGGCCCCCATCCGGCGGGTCTATCTGTCCTCAAACTCCAAGGACGGCGCAGTCCCCGACTGGCCGGTGAGTCAGGAGCTGCAGGAAGCGATCTCGGCCGCCGGCCTCATCGTGTTTGGTCCGGGATCGTTCTTTACCAGCGTCCTTCCCTCACTCCTTGTAACCGGCGTTCGCGACCGCATCGCTGCGGCCAAGGCCTCCACGGTCCTGATCTGCAACGTGATGACGGAGCCGGGACGCACCGACGGCTGGACGGTGAGTGACTTCATCCGCACCTTCTCCGACTACGCCGGCTTCCCGCCCCACTTCACGATCGTCAATCGCAGCTATCCCGGTTCCAACATCCTCAGTCGCTACGAGGTCACCGGGTCGTACCCGATCATGGTCACGCCGGAGGAGCACCTCGACGCCTCCAAGGTGGTGCTCGGTAGCCACTTCCCCGGATCGACCACCCTCAGCATCGGCGGCTCCACGGTAATCGAGGCCGACATCATAGAAGTCATCAACGAGAGCCGGTTGACCCTCGATCCAGAGGGCGGCACCACACGCGAACAAACTGTGAGCGTCATTCGCCACGACTCGGAGAAGCTGGGCCGGGTCATCCGCAACATCATCGTCCAATCTCGCAGCCAAGCACTCGCCGGTTGAGCTGAGGTGGCGATCCCCACGGTCTGCGTCTTTGAAGACGAACAGGCCGAAAGCTTCCTTCCCCTCACCTATACGCGGCCCGTCTTCGATCTGCGCTGTGGAATCCGCACGCTCTACGACAAGATCGCCACCGCCTACGACGGATGCCACGTGCGCCAGCTCTGCCGCCCCTATCTGGCTCGCACGACCGCCTCCGAGGGCAAACCGTCGCTCGTCGGCTACTCACACGAGCTGCTGCAGTCGTACCGTCAGGTGCTCTTTGTCAATGGGCGGGTGATGGCCGATCATGGCCTGATCGACGATATCCCTCCAGACGGTCCCGACGAGATCTTTGTGTCCGATGCGGGCCTTGTGGCTGCCCGACTCTCGGGACCCCGGCTCACCATTGCCATCAAGTGGCTGGCGGAGCAAGACAGTCAGAGTGTTCTTGCGACCATCGCCCGAGAGGTGCCCATTCGACGTGTCGAGCCGGACATGGTGACCTACCCATGGGATCTGGTGCACCGCAACGGCGCCCAGATTGCGCTCGACTTCCAGGACTTGCGGGGTGATGGCTCCAGCGAGGCAATTCATCCGCAGGCGGCGGTATACAACCCCGAGTCTGTCTGGACCTCGCCCACGGCCGAAGTGATGGCCGGAGCGGTACTGGACGCTCGGACCGGTCCAATCATGGTGGATGACGGGGCAAAGATCCAGCCGTTCTCATTCATCCAGGGGCCGGCCTATATCGGTCCTCATGCGCTGATCGTGGGCGGAAAGATCCGCGAGGATACCACCATCGGGCCGCATTGTCGCGTCGGTGGGGAGATTGAGTGCTCCATCCTGCATGGCTACTCGAACAAGTACCATGACGGCTTCGTCGGCCACAGCTATCTCGGCGAATGGGTCAATGTCGGCGCACTGACCACCACCAGCGACCTGAAGAACACCTACGGATCGGTGCGAGTGGAGGTTCAGGGCCGTCAGGTCGACACCGGATTGACCAAGCTGGGAAGCATCGTGGGCGATCACGTCAAGCTCGGCATCGGCGTGCTCCTCAATTCCGGCAGCACCATCGGCACGGGCTCGAATCTCTTTGGCGGCGGCATGCTGCCCAAGGTGGTTCCCTGTTTTGTCTGGGGCGGTGACGGCTCCTATCAGGAGTACGACTTCGATCGAATGCTCGAAACTGCCCACATCGCGATGAACCGACGCCAGGTCGAGCAGACCGAAGCACGCATCCAGCTCTTGCGCTATGTCTTTGAGATGACGGCGCCGCTGCGACGAGCCGGCAGAATCTAACTCCTCAGCGCGAGGCGGGAGTGGGTTCCCATCCCGGTCCCAGGTTGCCCGGCGCCTGCCGAACCCACGGCCGTAGCCGTGGTTCTCCAGATCGACTGACGACGGACCGTCGCAGCTTGAGTGCCACAATCAAACGAGAACGGCGGGACAGGAGGAGCGCCCATGGGCATGGCGGTCAAAGTCAACCCCAACATCTTCCGCGAATACGACATCCGGGGCATCGTCGACGAGGATCTGACCGTCGACGTCCTGACCGTCCTTGGGCGCGCCTACGGGACGTTGATCGAGCAGAAGATCGGCCGGCCGGCGCGGGTGGCGCTGGGGCGCGATGTCCGGGCCAGCTCCAAGCAGTTCTCTGCCGCGTTCATCCAAGGACTCGAGGCGACCGGATGTGAGGCAGTCGACGTTGGGGAGGTGCCCACGCCGGTGCTTTACTTCGCGGTGGGTGAGCTGGATGTCGACGGCGGCGTGGTCATCACCGCGAGTCACAATCCGCCCGAGTTCAACGGCCTGAAGCTGCGCTGGCGATCGGGAGCCTCGAGCGTGCCCCTCGATCCGGATGAGGTGCAGCAGCTTCGCGTCATCGTCGAGACTGACGATTTCGCGACCGGCCAGGGCACCTCGCGCCGCGTGGAGATTCTCCAGCGCTACATCGAGTATGTGAAGAGCCGCATCCACCTCAAACGGCGGCTGAAGGTCGCACTGGACTCCGGGAACGGCGTGGCCGGTCCCACCGCACTGACGATCTTCCAGGATCTTGGCTGCGAGGTCGCTCCCCTCTACATAGAGCCCGATTCATCCTTTCCCCACCACATCCCCAATCCGCTCAAGCCCGAGAACGTCGTGGATCTCATCGACCTGGTGCGTCGGGAAGGGTGCGACGTCGGCATCGGCCTCGATGGAGACGGCGATCGGTGCGGTGTCGTCGACAACAACGGGTCCATCCTTTGGCCCGATCAGTACCTGATTCCACTGGCCCGTCAAGCGCTGGAGCGACGCGGCCCGGCAGCGATCGTATTCGACGTCAAGACGAGTCTGGCGCTGCAGGAAGATGTTCGGTCACACGGCGGCATTCCCATCATGTGGAAGACCGGCTATCCCAACATCTCCGAAAAGCGCAAGAAGGAGCACGCTCCGCTTGCCGGCGAGTTCAGTGGCCATGTGTTCTTCGACGACCCCCGGATCGACTTCGACGACGGCACCTTCACGGCCTGTCAGGTGCTCGCCTTCCTGTCGGGGCTCAACGAACCGCTCTCGCAGGTCATGGCATCGGCCCCCCAATATGTCGCGACTCCCGAGGAGCGCCTCTTTTGTCCGGACGACCAGAAGTTCACGGTCATCAAGCGGGTTCAGGAGCACTTCGAGCGCGACCACCGGGTCATCACTATCGATGGGGCACGCGTTGACTTCGGGGATGGCTGGGGGCTCGTTCGGGCGTCCAATACCGAACCCAATCTGACCATGCGCTTCGAGGCCAAGACCGACCAGCGACTCAAGGAGATTCGAGACGAGGTGCTGGCGCACCTGGCGATCTATCCCGTGCTCGACGTGACCAACATCCTGTGATCACGCCCGGCCATCTGCGGCCGGCGGCCGCCATCAACTGAGGACATTCATGGAAACAACGGATCGCTGGACATCCATCCCGGGCGCCACCACCGACGTCGAGATGCGCGTGTTTATCGCAACGCCGTCGGGCAGGGAGCGTCCTCCCGGTTTGGTCCTGATCCACGAAGCCTTCGGCATCGACCAGTGGGTGCAGGACATAACCCGGCGGTTCGCGTCGGAGGGGTTCATCACCGCGGCTCCCGACCTCTTCTCCGTCGATCCCTTTGGTCGCACCGTCAAGCCTGAGGAGGTCATGGAGTTGTTCGCACTGCGAGGACGGGTACCGCCCGAGCGCCGACGCGATCCGGGAGCCTTGAATGAGGTGCTCTCCACGCTGCCGGCCGAGCGTGCAGACCGTCTTCGTCAAGTCATGCAGTGGTCGGGGAATCGGGACATGGGAGCCCTGGCCGCCCATGTGGATCGCGCCGTCCAGTGGCTGCGCTCAAACGATTGGTGCGGCGACAAGGTTGGGCTGCTCGGGTTCTGCTTCGGAGGCGGGATGACGCTGCGCAGCCTGGTCGAGGGCGTTGCCGTAGACGCGGCGGCACCCTTTTACGGCAGCAACCCGCCGCTCGATAGGATCTCTGCTGTGTCCTGTCCTCTCCTGCTTATGTACGGGCGCAACGATCCCTTCATCATGCCGCAGGTGCCCGATCTTGTCCGTGCCGTCCAGGATGCGGACCTCCAGTATGGCCTGCACGTCTTCGAGCAGGCGGGCCACGCCTTCCTCAATGACCAACGCCCGGACATGTACAGCGAGAGCGCATCGGCCGAGGCCTGGCCGATCACGATCAACTTCTTCCAGAGGCACCTTGCAGCGTAGGCGCTGAGTCGCGCTCGAGAGCGCCACGGTGGTCCAGCAGGGGCAGCACCACGGTGAACACGGCCCCGGAGCCCGACCGGTTCTCAGCGGTAATGCGTCCATGGTGCGCCTGGGTAATGGAATCGGCGATCGCCAATCCAAGGCCCGTTCCGTCCCCTGTTCTGGAACGGTCTGACCGGTAGAAGCGCTCAAAGATGTGGGGCAGATCCTGAGGATCGATCCCCGGGCCTTCATCCAGCACCCGCAGCATCGCTTCACGACGGCTCACGCCCAGCTGAACCGAGACCGTGCCGGCGCGAGGCGAGTACTTCAGCGCATTGTCGAGAAGGATCAGCAGGAGCTGACGGAGCCGGTCCGTATCCCCCTGAACCGTCACGTCAGGCGCGATGTCGGAGCGCATATGCACCCCACGATCCTCGGCGAGCATGAGTGCATCGTCAACCACCTGGGCCAGCAAAAGATCAAGCGCCACCGGAGCGAGGGCAAAATCGAGCTTGCCGGTATCCGCTCGGGCGAGGAGGGAGAGGTCCGATACCAGCCTCGTCAGGTGCATGGTCTGGTGAAGCGTCATCTCGGCCCGCTGCTGCTCTTCGGCATCTCCCCGGCCGATTCCCGACTCGGCGACCGATCGAAGTATCGTCAGCGGTGTCCGTAGCTCATGCGCCGCGTCGGCGACGAAATCCCGCTGACGTCGCATCGAGACTTGAATGGGACGCATGGCGCGGCGCACGACCAGCACGGTGATCCCCATCGCGGCAATCACCCCGAGCAGCCCCACCAGGACCAGCACCTTCAGCAGGGCTTCTCGACCGTTGTCGTATTCGGTCAGTGGCGTGGCCACCTGCACGATCCCCAGGAGGGTGTTACCGCGCACGACCGGTCTCGTGTAGACGAGGTAGTGCACACCACGGACAGTGATGGTCGTAAAGTCCGCCTCCCGGTCATCGAGAACGTCCCGAGCCTCTTGGGGCGAGGGCACCCTTCGACCCCGCGGGCCTCCGGAGCTGGAGGTGATCACCTTCAAGTTGGGGCCGAGGTCATAGGCAAACACACCGCCGATCACCGGCTCATTTCCCGGCGGTCGCTGCCGGCTCTGTGGAGGGGTCCGCAATCCTCCGTGGCCTCGGAAACTCCCCTGTGCGCCAGAGGGTCGAATGAGCTGGCCGGCATCCTCCGACGCCCGGCTCTGGGCGATGCTCCGGATCGGCTGGAGCATATCTGACCCGGCCTTCACATAAATGGCTGCTCCCATCGCCACGACCAGGCCGATGAGCAGGAGGCTCGTCAGCGCGGCCAGCTTCCAGCCGAGGCGGCTGACAACCGCGTCATCTCCGCCGGCGCCGCGGCGAAGAATCGAGGGCCGCGGGACAGATCTCATCGCCTCTCAGCCTTTGATCTTATAGCCGACCCCACGAACCGTGTGAATGAGTGGACGGTCAAAATTGTCGTCGACCGCCTTCCGGAGGCGGCGGATGGTGGCGTCGACGACGTTGGCGAACGAATCAAAGGTGTACTCCCAGACGCGGTCGAGGATCATGGTACGGCTCAGCGCCTGACCCGCATTGCGCATGAGGTATTCCAGCAGGCTGTACTCGCGTGGCGAAAGCTCGATGGGGCACCCGGCCCTCGTGACCTCGTGGGCCTTCAGATCCATGACCAGGTCGGCAACCACCAGACGGTCTTCCTCCTGCGCAAGCCCCATCCGCTTGGTGATGGCCTTGAGGCGCGCCAGCAGCTCCACAAACGCGAACGGCTTCACCAGATAGTCATCCGCTCCGGCGTCGAACCCCTTCAGCCGGTCAGGCAGCGCATCTCGCGCGGTCAGCATGAGCACCGGAGTCTGGACGCCGTTTCGACGCATGCTGGATGCGATTTCCAGCCCGCTGGCGCCTGGAAGCATGACGTCCAGCACCACCGCGTCGTAGATGTCCTCGTGTGCCTGATCGAGCGCTGCACCTCCGTTGTGGACCACGTCAACCACGTGGCCTTCCTCGGACAGCCCCTTCTTAAGCAGGCCGGCGACCGATGGATCATCCTCCACAACCAGCAAGCGCATCAGAGCTCTCCTCTCGTCACCATGGTGGGGAAAGATGATGGTTTCATGACGGCCAACCTCAACGAAGGCAGCCCTTGGAGAGGCTGAGCCGGACGATGCGGTTCTGGGCGCTGTCGGCCACGATAACGGTTCGATGCCCCAGGCTCAAGAGTCCCTGAGGCTGGCTGAAGATACGCGAGATGCGTCGAACGCGGGGCTTGATCTCCCAGAGAGATCCGTCCCCCAGTGTGACGGCCAGCAGCGCCTTGCCCACCACCGCCACGTCGTCGGGGGTCGGGAGAGATGCCAGCTTTGTGCGCCGGCCCTTGCGAAGCATCCAAATGGCATCCGCGTTCTCGTCGGCAATCGCCAGACCTCCGCGATAGCCGGTCGCATCCGTGGGCCTCGACAGTCCGCTGACCAGCGTGCTGAGCCGTCCTCCATGAAGCCGAAGCACGGTCCCGTAAGGGCTATTGGGAATGATGAGGTTTCCGGCAGAGCCCGCGATGCCGTCCACACCCGCCGCCCCCGTCCCGTTCTTCAGCCGGAGCAGCACGGACGACCTTCCCGTCTTCAGGTTGATGACATCCAGCCGGTTGAGAGCCTGCTCCACGACGATGAGCTTGTGCTTCCCGGCCACCACCATGCCCTCAGGCACCCGCAGATGCCGGACGAGAATTTGGCGGCGGCCACCGCTCAGCTCGACCACCTCGCCGGCCCTGATGTCGCCGAAGAGGATGTGCCGCCCACGAACGGCCAGGTCGTCGGGCGCCCCAAAGCCATTCGCCAACGTCTTGACCCTTGGCGTGCAGGCGGCATTGAGGGTCACCTGCCCGAAAGCAGTCCGCGTGGAGGTCGGCAGCGCGATCGGAGCGATGAGCATGGCCGTCATCAGCGTCGTGGCAGGTCCGAACCGCATTCCGGCCGCTATCCCCGTCGAATCCGCCAGATGATCCCGGTCCCCCAATCCGCCACGAGCAGCGACCCGTTGGGCGAGACGGTCACGGCCAGCGGATGCTGAAAGCCACGGGCGAAGGTTGACACCCTGGTCCGTTTCCCGGAGAATCTCACCAGTTTGACGATGTGGCCGGTGCCCAGATTGTTGGCGTCATCCCCCCATTCAGCCACGAAGGCAGTGCCGCGGTAGCTGTTGGAGAAAGCATGGGCACGATAGAAGACGATGCCGTCGGCCGAGGCGTGCGGCTCGAACAGGGCCACCGGCGAGATGGTTCCCTTACAACCGGTCCCGAGGTGATTGCCCCAGCAGCTCGGCCAGCCATAGCGGCCTCCCTTCAGGATCAAATTGAGCTCGTCAGGGACCGAGTCGTCATGGTCGTCACGTCCGTTGTCCGTCGCGTAGAGACCGCCCGTCGCCGGGCGGATGGCGAGACCAAAGGGATTGCGTACGCCATGAGCGTAGATCTGGGCATGCGATCCATCGTCATGGAACCGCATGATCGTGGCGCTGCGAGGGTCGGGCTCCCGACAGGCGTTGCATGTCGAGCCGACGCCCACGTACATCCACTTGCCGCGGAAGGCAAGGCCGTCATTCTGGTGTTCGCCGGCCGGCAGACCTCGGACGATCGTTCGACGGCGAAAGCTGCGGAAGTGATTGGACGGAGTCAGTGTTGTGACCCGTCCCGTCGAGGACACGTACAGCCGGTGGGCATGCCATGCCAGGCCCAAGGGAGTCGAGAACCCGGTCGCAACCGTCATCACGCCGTGGCGGCCCACTACTCCGATGAAACCGCCTTGCTCGGCGAAGTAGACGCGATGGTCGGGACCCACCGCCAGCGCCGTCGGCTCATTCAGACCCTGAGCAAACACGGAGACCCGGAATCCCTTGGGGGCCGTTGGGACCGTCTGCGCATGGGCCGCGGGCGCAACGCCGGCCACGATCAACAACGATAGGCCGGCGCAGAGGCGCATCAACAATCTCATCTCTTTCTCCTCGCGGCATTCCTAAGCGACAGGTATCCAGATCTTCGACCGTCAACGAATGCTAGACGGTTATGGCAGGCGCTGGGTCCTAAATGTCCCAGTCCTGGTGCGGAAACAGTGCTCAAAGCCCGGCCTTCTGCAGAACAGTCTGCAGAGATTGCATGTAGGCGTCGCTGGTTTCGGTGGCTCCCGAAACCACGGCCACGTTGGCGCTCTGCGCCTGCAGCGTCTCGGAGCGAAGAATGGGCGTCGCGGTCTGATTGATCATGGTGGATCGGGGATTGTCCATGGGCGCCGAGATGGAGACGCCGACGATGCGCTTGCCCCTCACGGTCACTGACGCCTGCACGATTCCATACTGATCGGCGACCGCGGGGCCGCGGTATGTCTTGGACGTCGCGACACGCGAGGAGGTCGAGCCGGACGCCCGGGTCCTGGTCGGAGTCGCGGTTGCGGTCGTGGTGGACTGGCCGGTCGTAGTCGCCGAGTGCTTCGTTGCGGTCGGCGAGGCGGCGGTAGGGGTCGTGGCAGGGGTTGGCCTCGTGGACGTGGAGCCCGAGGTCGTCCGATTGGTCGTGCCGCCCACCGGTCGGGGAGCCGCCTGACTCTGCGGGGCCGTGGTCAGCACCTTGAACATGGTCAGCGCGGGAATGGCCGTGACCGCGGTCATGGCCACAACCGGAACGATGCGATGCGGCTTAAGTGGGTTCATGGAGTTGTCCTTTCTGGTGGCTGGTTCGGGCACTTCAGAGGGCAAACTGTTCCGTGTGGATCAGGGACTTATGGACGCCGGCTTGGATCACGTTCCGCTCGAGAAGGCGCACCATGCCGGGTGGGCCGCACAGATAGACCTCACGCGACCGGAGATCCGGGATGATCTCGCGCAGGTGGGCCGCCGACATCAGCCGGGCATGTTCCGGAAGTCGATGGTCGCCCAGGACGAATCGGACGGTCATGCCGCGCTCCCGAGCCAGCTCCTCCAGTTCCGACCGGAAGACGACGTCTTCCTCGCTCATCGCCCGGTACACGATCACCACGTCGCCGTTCATCTCTTCGGCCAGAGCCCGTATGGGGGTGATGCCGACGCCGCCGGCGATCAGGGCCGCCCGATCAGTAGTACGCTCGTCGTCGACAAACCGTCCGAATGGCCCTTCGGCCACCACGAACGTCCCGGGGCGGATGGCGGCCAACTTCGAGGTGTAATCGCCCAGCACCTTCACAGTGATGCGTAGCGACTTTCCATCCGGGGCCGCCGACAGCGAGAACGGGTGGGACTCCATCCACCGGCTGCGATCGAGAAAGCGCCAGAGAAAGAACTGCCCGGCACGGGCGTTCAGCCAGCGCAGGTCCCGGCCGGTGAGCCGGATGGAAATGGTATCGCGCCCCTCCCGAACAACCTCTGCAACCCTGAGCCCGTGCCAGACGGCCCGAACGGTGGGATGGATGAGCCGGAACAGGACGATGAGCTGCACGGTGGCCACGTAAATGGCCACCCAGAATGCGGCCGCGAAGGGGTTGATGAGAAAGTCGTTGCCCGTGGGCAGTTGATGGAACCAGGCCAGAAGCAGGGCCGCGTAGGCCATCAGGTGTACCAGAAACCATGTTTCATAGCGCAGCCGCCGGCGAACGATAACCAGCGATGTCCCCACGACTCCGATGAGCAGCATCGTCCCCGCCACTGCCGCCATCATCCCGGGATAGGTCGTCAGCATGATGATCGACTCGCGAAGAATCGACACGTGGTCGACCACGGCGTATCCGGTCGTGATCAGAACCACGTGCGCCAGGATGAAGTACAGGGTGGCCTTGCCGTTGAGCTTGTGCATCACGGTCAGACGGTCAAACCCAACAAGCCACTCGACAAATGGGATCCTCGCCATGAGTAGGAGCTGGAGCAACAGCAGATAGGTGCCCAGAAGGCCGGTCAGGCGTCCGGCGCTGGTCAGGCCATCGCCGAGGGTGGTGGCCCCCATCACGCCTCCGTCGCGCAGCCAGAATGCCAGGATGGTCATTGCGCCGGAGGTGAGAACGCCCACGAGCGCCCCTCGAAGGGCAGACCTGGCGAACCTGCGTACGGTGCCGGCGTCCCACACCGTGTCCGTCGCCGGCACGGTCCGCGGGAGCCTCCGTGTCCGAACCATCTCGCTGTTCATCCAGTCTCCACTACGCTGATTCGGCCGTCTCTATCGGCCCACAATCTCAACGTAGGGAGCCGCAATGACGGCTTTCTGTGGGATGGATGACGGTTTGATGACAACGGCCGGTCCCGTCGCGGACTGCGCCGGCTGACGTACAATTCGCCGTCAGTTAGCGGCAATAAGGAGCTTCAGATGAGTGTCGCCGGAGTCCCCTACACGACGAACTTCACCGATCTGAGCAACGACCAAGGCTTCCAGTTCGAGTTCTTCTGTGAGCGCTGCGGAACGGGCTACAAGTCCACGTTCAAGGCGTCAAAGACGCAGGAGGTGGCCGAGAAGGCCAGCCAGGGACTCGGGAAGATGTTCGGCGGACGGCTGACGAAGGTGGCGGAGCGGGGCAGCTCGATGCTGCAAAACGTCGCCGAGCCCAAGGAGAAGGAGAAGGCGCTCGCGTCCGCGGGCGCCGAGGTGCAGTCCCAGTTCGAGCAGTGCCCGAGCTGTGGCAGCTGGGTGTGCCGGGACAACTGCTGGAACGCCGAGATGTATATGTGTTCTGCCTGTGCGGCCAAGGAGCAGGTGGCGCCCTGTCCGCACTGCGGCGCTGAGGTCAAAGGGACTCCCAAGTTCTGCCCCGAATGCGGCAAGAGCGTGGCCCCACTGACCTGCGCATCCTGTGGGACCACCGCCGAGGCAGGAACCAAGTTTTGTCCGGAGTGTGGCACCGCCTTCGCATAAACCGGCAGTCCGTCTGGCCTTCCCATCACGCCCGGGTGAATCCGGAAGCCGACGCCGGGTCATGATGCCCGATGAGGTCTGGCCCCGATTCCGCCGTGGTACCACTGAGAGGAACCAGTGTCGGAAAGGAGGTGAGCGGACCGTCTTTGACCCGTGAGCTCAAGAACAGCACACGATCACACTCGTTCATTTGAGGACATGGACTAGGAGGACGAGATGAGAAACAGCAGGAAGATTGCGCTTCGTTTGGCTCTCGTGGCCGCCTTCGCGCTCTCCCTCTTCGCCGTCGGAGGGACGGTCTCTGCCCGTTCGGGAGCACATCATCGTCATCATCACCAGCATCACGGCAAGACGGCGCTCCGTCACATTTTCGTGATCATGATGGAGAACACTGGGAACGACACCCTGCTCGGGAATCCCAATGCTCCCTGGATCAACGCCGCGGTGCAAAAGTACAACGTCGCCGGCAACTACTACGGTGTCACCCATCCCAGTCAGCCCAACTACATCTCTGCCACCTCGGGCTCACTCAACGGGGTGACCTCGGACGCCGACACGAGTCTCAACGTGACCAACCTGGTCGATCAGCTGGAAGCACGGCATCTGACCTGGCGGGCATACATGCAGTCCCTGAACGACTGCATTTCGGGCACGGCCACGCCGACCACCATCTCCGGCGAGACCACGTACTACAAGTTCGACCATGCCTGCGGCGATGCGCATTACGGGGCCCAGCTCTACGAGCGCAAGCACGATCCGTTTGTCAGCTACCAGGACGTGGCGGCCAGCGCCAGCCGGATGAAAAACATCGTCGACTTCTCGCAGCTACAGAGCGACCTAAACGCCAAGAGGGCTCCCAACTTCGTGTGGATCAGCCCCGACCAGTGCCACGACATGCACGGCGTGGCCGCTCCGACCACATCCGATCCGTGCGACTTCTCCCAGGTCCAGAGCCTGATCTCCATGGGCGACGCGTTTCTGCATTCAACCGTCGATGCCATCATGAGCTCTCGCGCCTGGCACCAGCCGTCGGCGATCATCATCACCTGGGACGAGTCTGACTTCACCAACAACGGCTATCAGGGCTTCGGCGATGACAGTGGCTGCTGCGACTCGCCCGCGGGTCAGGGCGGGGGCCACGTCTTGACCATCGTCATCCGCAGCAAGGCCGGCCACCCGCGCGACTCGTTCGTGCCCTACAACCACTTCTCCTTGCTGGCCACGGTGGAGGATGCCTGGCATCTCGGCTGCCTGGCCAACACCTGCGACAAGGCCAATGTAGAGCCGATGACCCGGCTCATCCGCAGCGGACACGGCCGACACCGGGACCGCTAGGTAAGACAGCAAAGGGGGTGGCCTGTGGGCCACCCCCGCCTTCTTCCAGACCAAGCCGACGGGCCGCCACCGTGGGCTCCTGGGGCGTGACCCGGCGGAGCAAACTCACGATACGCCCGTCCCTGCCCGGCTGGCCCGATCAGCTCCTTGAGGCCACCGCGGAGGTCGTCGGCTCGGAGGACGGTGGCCGCAGTGGGAGGCGAATCGTGAACGTGGTGCCGGCGTCCGGTTCCGTCTCCACGCCGATGGTCCCCCCGTGCTCCTGGACGATGTACCGAGCGCCGGCCAAGCCGATGCCTGTTCCACTGATCTTGCCGGCCACATTTCGGCCGCGATAGAACCGGTCGAAGATGCGCGGGAGGTCCTCCTCGGCGATGCCCACTCCTCGATCGTGGACGCCGATTACCGCCCCGGGACCGTTCTCCCCGGCGGACCGATCGATGCTGACCCTCACGTCTCCGCCGTCGGGACTATAGCGGATGGCATTGTTGATGAGGTTGGAGATGCAGCGAGCCAACCGAACCGGATCCCATAAGCCCGTGAGCCGGTCCACGGAGGGCTCCACCAGCACGCGGTGACCACGCGAGGTCTCGGCCAGCTCGGCGGCCACGGTTCGCACCAGCCGCACGATGTCGGTTCGCCTACGCTTCAGCGGTACCGGCTGGTTCATGGCGGTCCGGGTAACGTCCAGCATTTCGTCGATCAGGTCCGACATCCGTGAGGCGCTCGAATCGATCCGCCGCAGCGCGTCCCGGTGCTGGGCGATTGGCTCATGGCCATCTCGACGGCCCCGCGACTCCAGGTACTGAGCCAACCCCTTGATGGTGGTCAGCGGCGTGCGCAAATCATGGGCCGCCGCGGTCAGAAACTCGCTCTTCTGTTCCTCAATCGTGCGCAGCGCGGTGACGTCGCGAACGGTCATGACTGCGCCGACCAGCGTGCCGTTCTCGGCACAGACGGGCGCCGCACTCCGTTGAAGGATGACCTGGGAGCCATCGGCTCGACGCACCCTGACCTCGGAGTTCTCGACGGTCTCTCCAAAGCGCAGAGCCCGCGCCAGCGGCGTTTGGTCGATCTCCGTCACATCGCCCGACCGCTCTGAGATGGTCAGCGACTCGGGCATTTCCAGGGCGTTGTAGCCCAGTGTCCGGCCGCCATACATCCGGGCGGCCGCATCGTTCATGAAGGTCACCGTACCCGTCGGATCGACGATCACCACGCCTTCCGCCATCTGGGCCAGCATGGCGTTACGTTCAGCGGCGAACCGCTCGATTGCCGTCCGCGCCTGTGCCTGCTCCGTCACCTCGATCGCATGAACCATGGTGCCGTCGATGGCACCGTTCAGGTCCCTGGTCGGCTGGATGACGAAGTTGAAGTACCCCTCGCGTAGCTTGCCGTCGCCTCCCACCAGCTCAACCCGCATCTCGTCCGCGACGAACGGCCGGCCGGTCCGGAATACATGGTCGGCGAGGTCGAGGACACCCTGCCGGTCGGCCTCGGGGATCGCCTCGCGTGCCTCCCGGCCCACGAAATCCCGTTCCCCCAGCAGCTCGACGAACTTGGGGTTCACCAGCTCGAAGACCTGATCCGGCCCCCGCGACACGGCGATGATGGCCGGCGCCATCATGAAAAGGTCCTGCAGGCGCGCGCGGCTGTGCTCCGCCGCCTGGTAGAGCCGGGCGTTTTCAATGGCCAGCGCGGCAAGTATGGCCAGCTCCTCGGCGACCGCCAGATCCCGCTCATCCAGCCGCCGGCCGGACTCGGCGGTGAGGAAGGTGACCACGCCGAGCCGGTGCCCGCGTGCGATCAGCGGAACCGTCATGCCCGACCGGAGCCCGGCGGACTTCAGCTCGTCGAGATAGCTCGGGTCCGAAATGGAGGCGGAAAGCATCTCTTCCGTGATCTCCGAGACCAGCCGCGACTCGCCCGCGCGCAGTGCGTCCCTGGTGCCCGGCTCCGTGGGCTGGTAGCGAGCGGCCATCTCGACGGCCCACTGTTCACGGGCCGGATCAAAATGGGCGGCGGCGACCCTTTTCAGATTGCCGTCGCCATCGACCAGATCGACCACGCACCAGTCGGCAATCTCGGGGACCGCCAGGCGTGCCACCGAGGCCAGCGTGGACTCGTAGTCCAGTGATGAGGCCAGCTGGCGTCCAGCCTCATAAAGAAACCGCTGGGCGGCCGAGGCCTTTCTGGCCTCCGTGACGTCTCGGTAGGTGGCCACCACGCCTCCCAAGCCAGGATCGAGAATGCCCACCGCCTGCACGTATCGCCAGCTTCCGTCGGCGTGGCGGAGCCGGAACTCAGCGCGGACTTCGCCGCGCCCCTCGACGGCCTCCTGGAGGAAGCGACGCTTGACCGGTAGGTCGTCGGGATGAACGATTGGCGCCACAAAGATGTTGTGCCCCCTGCGGACCTCCGCGTCATGCCCGAGGACCCGAGCGATCGACGGGCTCTGGTACAGCACCTCGCCCGTCGGGCTCAAGAGCGTCACGATGTCGGAGATGTGCTCGACGAGCCTTCCGAGGGATCCTTCGAGCTCCGTCGCCGGCGGCCGCTCGACATCCGGGCCGGACACCGGTGGCGGGCCGGTGCGGTCCTGATCACTCACTCAGTTGATCGCCTTCGTTACCGGTTCGACACGCCCACTCTCTGATGATAGGCAGCAGAAGGCACGCCGCCGATTGCCAAATGTGTCTATGTCGGTCCGCGCCGATCGCCTGTCGTCCGGGGCGACTCCAAGTCCCGTCCGGCAACGGGGCCTGAGGAAAGCGTTCTTCTGTCCGTCATGTGCGGCTCCTGATGTTGTCGCGACAAGCCGATTGGAGAGGAGGACCCACGGTCCAGAACATGCCGTCCTTTCGGGGAACACCAGCCGGAGGATAACGCTCATGCCCCCACACATCGTCATCCTGGGCGCGGGGTTCGCCGGGACTTCGGCGGCACGTGAGCTTGGCCGCCTGCTCCCAGCACCCCGGTGCCGGATCACGCTCGTCGACCGCCACAACTTCCTCGTTTTCACACCGCTCCTCACCGAGCTGGCCGGCGGCGAGGTTGACGGCGAGGATGTTGTGGTGCCGATTCGCTCCATCTCGCCGCGAATCGAATTCTTGCAGGGTGATGTCATTCGGCTTGATACCGAGCGCCGCCAGGTCACCGTTGATCTCAGCTCCGGAAGCCCACATCCAGCCCCCACGCGGACGTTGGAAGCCGACCACCTGGTCGTCGCCCTCGGCTCGGAGACGAACTTCCACGACATCCCGGGTCTGCAGCAGCACGCCCTGACCATAAAGTCGATTGGAGATGCCGGCCGCATCCGTAGCCGGGTGCTTCGAGCACTGGAACGCGCCAACGCATCTGCGGAAACCAAACCTCAAGAGCCGCTCGGGGTGGTCGTCGGCGGTGGAGGGTTCTCGGGCGTGGAGACGGCCGCGGCCGTGAATGATCTGATCCAGTACAGCCTGCCTCGCTACCCCAACCTGCGCCGCGACCAGGTGCGGACCTTCGTCGTGCACCCCGGGGAGCGTCTGCTGCCCGAGCTGAGCGAAGACCTGGCCGGCTACGCACAGTCGGCGCTGGAGCGTCATGGTGTCCGGATCGCCCTGGACACCAAGATCACGGGAGCATCTGCCGAATCCGTGGAGGTGGATCCACCCGTCGACGGTCAGAAGGACATTGCCTGTGACCTGCTCATCTGGGCGGGTGGTGTCCGGCCGAACCCGGTGATCGAGGAATCGGGCGCTCAGCTGGGCAAACACCACGGCATGGTGACCGACGAGTGCATGCGGGCGGCCGACCGGCCCGGTGTGTGGGCGTTGGGTGATTGTGCTGAGATTCCCATGCCGGGAGGTCACAAGACCTATAGCCCAACCGCGCAGAACGCGACCCGCGAGGGGAAGGCCGTTGCCGCGAACATCGTCCGGTCGCTCGATGGACAATCTCCGCAGCCTTTCCGCTACACACCCATTGGGGAGCTGGCCATGGTGGGGAAACGGGCCGGCGTCGCGAGCGTCTACGGGTTCCATCTGTCGGGCGCACCGGCCTGGGCCATGTGGCGCGCCGTCTACCTGGGCAAGATGCCCAGCACCGGCGGCCGGGTCCGGGTTGCGGCAAGCTGGCTGCTCGACCTGGCATTCGGACGCGAGGCCGTCGACCTGCCCTAGACCCGCGGCCGAGCCGGCTCCAGCCTCGGGCTATCCTTCAAGGATGACAGGCCAAAGGGGTCGCGCGTGAAGGCCCTGGTGTTGAGCGGGGGCAAGGGCACGCGTCTCCGGCCGCTCACCTATTCGGGCGCCAAGCAGCTGGTCCCGCTGGCCAACAAGCCGGTGCTCTTCTACGTTCTCGAGGACATCGTCGCCGCCGGCATCACCGACATCGGCCTGGTCGTCGGCGATACCGCCGATCAGATCCAGGAGGCCGTGGGATCGGGCGAGCGGTTCGGCGCCCGGGTCACGTACATCCGTCAGGACAGCCCCGCCGGCCTTGCCCATGCCGTCAAGATCGCGCGTGAGTACCTCGGACCAGACCGCTTCGTCATGTATCTGGGCGACAACTTCATCGAGGCCGGTATCAGGGAATACGTCCAGGACTTCGCCGCGTCGACGGCCTGCGCGTCGATCCTCCTGCACGACGTCCCCAATCCACAGCAGTTCGGCGTGGCCGAGCTACGCGAGGGCCGGGTGGTGCATCTCGAGGAGAAGCCGGCGCAGCCGCGCAGCCGGCTTGCCCTGGTGGGCATCTACCTCTTCGACCCAACCATCCACACCGCCGTGGAGAGCATCCGCCCCTCCGGCCGCGGGGAGCTGGAGATCACCGATGCCATCTCCTGGCTCGTCGACCGCGGCCACGACGTCCAGGCACGTGTGGTCGAGGGTTGGTGGATCGATACCGGCAAGATGGAGGACATGCTCGACGCCAACCGGCTGGTTCTGGAGCGACTAGGGCCGGCCAACGAGGGGTCGGTCTCCGACGACTCCGTCCTCCAGGGGACGGTCATCATTCGTGCCGGCGCAACGGTCACTCATAGCCGGCTTCGGGGCCCGCTCATCATCGGCGAGAACGCCACCATCGAGGAGAGCTACATTGGCCCCTTCTCGGCCATCGGCTCGGGCTGCACGATCCGGGGCAGCGAGATCGAGCACTCGATCATCATGGAGAACACCGTCATCGAGCACGTCCCGCACCGGATAGAGGATTCTCTGATCGGCCGCGACGTCGAGATCCGCCGCGGCGGCGTGCAGCCGCGGACCTACCGGCTCATGCTCGGAGACCATAGCCGGCTGGAGGTCCTGTAGGTCAGGACCGCCGGATTCCTGTCCGAGAGAGATGGCTGCGATCCGGCCGGCGGGGCGAGAGAAACTAGCGCGCCGGAGCCCGCTCCGCTTCCCCTTCCCCCTTGCTGCCGTAATAGTAGTAATAGTTGTAGTAGTAGCCCTCGCCGCGCATGGTGTCGCGGTTGAGGATCAGGCCCAGCACCCGGGACCCCACGTTCTCGATGGCCAGGGCGGCCTGTTTGATCATCCGGCGCGTGGTCAGGCTGGGGTCCAGGACCATGACGACGCCGTCGGCCACGGTCGCCAGGATCCGCGTGTCCGCGACCGAGAGGACGGGCGGGCTGTCCAGAATGACCAGGTCATAGCGCTTGGCCGCCTCTTCCACCCAGTCACGCATGCGCTGTGATCCCAGCAGCTCGGCGGGGTTGGGGGGGATGGGTCCCGAGGGAACCACGCTGAGTCCGGCCACCTCGGTGGTCTGAATGACCGCCGTGCCGGGCTCGACGAGGACCGAGCTGAGGCCGGCCACGTCCTTGAGGTGGAGCATCTTGGTGAGTCCCGGCCGCCGCAGGTCGGCGTCGACGAGCAGCACCCGCTGACCGGCCAGGGCAAAGGTGGTCGCGAGGTTGTTCGCCGTGGTCGTCTTTCCCTCGCCGTCTCGGGCGCTGGTGATGACCAGAACGCGAAGCGTCCCTGAGACATTGGTGAACTGAATATTCGCGCGCGCCACGCGATACGCCTCGGCCATGGCGGTACGCGGCTTCTTGGCCGCCACCATGCCCATCTCCTCGCCACTCTCCTCGTACCGCCGGACTGCGCCGAGAATGCTGAGCCCGGTGGCCTCGGCCACCTCATCGCTCGAGCGGAACGAGTCGTCCAGGTACTCGAGCAGAACGATCAGGGCCGCGGCGATGCCGATGCCCACGATGGCGCCCAGGAACGCGTTGCGCGCGGGATGGGGGCTGACGGGAACGTCCTTCGCCGCCGGCGGGCTGGTGACGGTAACGGAGCCGGCGTCGGCCGTGATGCTGCTGTAGGCCTGCTGACGCTGAGAAAAAAACGACTGGAGGCTGCTCTTGTCCTGGAGGATCTGGTTGGTGATGAAGCTGTACTGCAAGGACGAGGGCGAGACCGTCTTCAGCTGATTCTTCAGCCTGGCGATTTCTTTGTTGAGCTGGTTGATGTGGTTGCTGTAACCGCTGATGTCTCCCTGGAACACGCTCCTCAGGCGCTGACGGTTCCATGGGATGAAGGTGTGCGCCAGTGTGTTGAGGACCATGGCTGGTACCAGGTAGTTCCGGCTCGTGGTGCTGCAGGAGACGAAGCGGTCGGCACTGTCTGCGATGCAGCTGGTCCGATAGAGCGCGCCGGTATCGGTGGCCGCGACACCGGTGAGATGATGCGCGGCCAGGTTCAGCACGGTCCCACTGGTCATCAGCGTGGCGGCGGCATTCGCATCCACCACCTGGTTGTTGGTCGCTCCAACGTCTGTCGGTTGTATCTGCAGCTGGATGGTCGCCCCGTATTGGGGCTTGATCAAAGCCTTGGTGCCGGCGTAGGTCAGGCCCGCCGACAGGACGGCGAGCAAAACGGGCAGCCACCACCACCGACGAAAGACGTTGAGGTAGGCGTTGGCCTGGCTGTTTCGGGCTATGGTCTGCATGTGGGAGGGGCTCCGAGGGGCGCTGGACTCTGCAAATCTAGCATGTTGATGGCCTTCGGACCAACCAGGAAAACGCCTATGGGTGTGCCGAAGGAGCGCTTGTAGTCACGGCTCGAGGCCCGTGTCGCTGCTCCGCGAACTCGACGGCCTCGTCGATCTTGCGCTGCCTGGCGCGCTCCGCCGAGAGCAGCGTCGCGGCCGCTCCGATGAGCCCTCCGACGATCCAGATGTGGGGCGCAATGTCGGCATGCCACAGGAACTGGTCAGTCGCCGTCTGAACCAGCATGCCCACGAAGGCTGCCGTGAGGCCGGCCAGGAGGGCCGCCTGCGTACCGTCGAGGGCCATCCGGCTGGCACGCCAGCCCAGGAGCACTATAGATCCGAGGATCCAGATCAGGATTGCCACGCCCGCGATGCCGATCTCCGTGGCCAGCTGTAGATAGTCGTCGTGGTACCAGGGGAAGCCTGGCACCGCCTGGACGCCACTGGGTACTCGCGCAAACCACGCTCCCCAACCGGCCCCCAGTGGATAGTGCTGGATCACCGCCATGCCGATGGCCTGATACTGCTCCCGAGCCACGATGGAATGGTCGTAGTCGTTGGCGCGCGCCAGCACCTGGCTGCCCGCCCCTGGATGGACCACCTCAATGATGACGATGATGGCCCCAAAGACCCCCAGCGTGGCCAGCGACTGACGCGGCCGCAGGATGAAGAGCAGCGTGACCACGGCCACCGCCGTGCCCAGCCAAGCGCCCCGGCTGTAGGTGAGCAACAGCGCCAGGCTGATGAACGCCAGCGGCGCCACCAACGCCAATCGGGACCGCCTGCTCAGCTTCGAAGCCGCCACCAGCGCCAGGAGGATGAGGGCGCCGGTCAACAGATAGGTGGCGTACTGATTGGTGGCCGCCATATCGCCGTCGATGCGGTAGACGATGTGACCTGGGCTCAGCAGTGTCTGGAACTTGAGCACCTGATGGGTGAGGGCCTGGTGCAGCCCGTCGAGCGCCCGCTCCGTGATCAGCACCAGCATCAGGCCCACGACGGCGTAGAGCTGCTTCCAGCTCCGGATCAGCCAGGGCATGATGACCATGATCAGCGGATAGATGAGAAACGACTTGAGATTGGCCAGCATCGGCTGCACGGCGACGTCGCGCATGATGGCCAGCAGGAGACCCCAGAGGCAGAAGGCCCAGAAGACGAGCATCACCCGCCAGTGTTCCTGGAACCACGTCTTCCGATCGTCGCTCGCCAGCTGCCAGTGTCCGATCAGCCCCAGAAACAGGGCCAGTGGGACCAGCACGTCGAAGACCGTGAGCACGAACCGCTGGGTCGGCTCCAGCGGGACCTGAAAGCCGGTGTGCCAGGCCAGGATGACGAACAGAAACGGAGCGGCCCTTCGCGCCGCCTCCGGGGCCAGGATGCCTGCCGCCGTCACCACCACCGCGGCGGCGAGCAGGACGGCCAGCTCGACAAAGAACAGCTCGCCCTTTCCGGCAGGTGGCCCAATCCTGATCCAGTACAGCAGCCCGAGGTCGAGCGCCAGGCAGAGGACGGCTGCCCCGAGCAGCGGGGGCAGCAGCCGGAATGGGCCACGTGCCGTCGATGGGAGGCGGGGAAGGCCGAGTGACTGATTCATGGGGTTACGGGCAACGTGACAGGCAAGTGTAGCCCATTTGCCGCCCCCGATTGCCCTGGTTGATATATTGTTCTGTCTGTCGGCGGGTCCAGAAAGGAATGGCGAGGCTGTGATGGCGGTGGCTGCTGACGCTCCTGGAGCTACCTCGGCAACCGCCTCGCTCTATCTGGACCTCCTGAAGCTGGCCCCCGTGGACTGGACGGGCGTCTATTGGAGGAGGGCCGGCTGAGCCAGAACGCCCGCACTCGATCATGCGCGGCATCTCGAGCGTGACCGACCTCCTGGGCCGGCGGCTTTCTTGAACCCAGGAACCCGGAAGCGGGCAACGCGTCGTGGTCTGATCAGCTATCTCGCCGTGGAGGCCGCCCGGGGGGGCCGCGTTTGGTACCGTGGTCGCAAGGAGAACTACCATCTGCTCGCCGACCAGGGCGCAGCCAGTATCGGGGCCGGCTGTGATATCCAACACTCACACCTGGGCCGAAACACGGTCGTGCAGCGAGACAGCGCCATCCGCGGGTCCGTACTTGGCGATTACACTGTGATCGGCCGCGGCAATGTCATCCGCGATTCCACCCTGGGCGCCTTCTGTGCCTCCGGGGCCGATGTCTGGATCGGGCTGGGAGAGCACCCATTGTCCGGTCATGTTTCCTGGCACCCGGCCATGCACTCACATCGGCCGGAATTTGGCTGGGATCTCGTTCATGGCGAGACGTATCCGGTCACGCCCGGGTCCATCGTCGGCAACGAGGTGGGCATCGGCGCTCGCGCCATGATCATGGGTGGCGTGCGGATCGGGGACGGGGCGGTGGTGCTACCGGGAACCGTCGTCACCAAGGACGTGCAGCCCTACGCCGTGGTCGCCGGCAGTCCCGCCCGGTTGGTTCGATACCGCTTCGACGAGCCGACAAGACGTCGACTTCTAGAGATCGCCTGGTGGACCTGGCCGGAGGAGCGACTCCGCGCAATGGCCCACCTATTCGACGATGTGGACGCCTTTCTCGCTGCCCTCGACGCCGAGTCGCGGGATGAATCCCTAGTTGCGACTGCTCAGTCGGGCGCCTAAGACTTCGTGCGAGAGTTGCCCAACCAGGCAGCCATCTCCGCCAGACCCTGTTCGATCGGGACCCGAGGCTCATAACCGAGAGCCGACCGAGCCAGGGCTATGTCTGCCTCAGACGCCATGACATCTCCCGGCCTCGAGTCCGTGAACTGCGGCTCAACCGTCACCCCGAGCACGCCGCCGATCATCTCCAACATAGCCAGCACACTCGTGGACCGGCCGGCTCCGATGTTGAATGGCCCCGGCCCCGGGTCGTCACCCGTGGCGGCGAGAACCACGGCGTCGACTACGTTCTCGACGTACACAAAATCCCGCGTCTGCATGCCGGTCCCAAACACGACGGGTCGACGGCCCGACATGAGGGCGCTCATGAACCGCGGTACCGCCGATGCGTATTCCGACTCCACGCGCTGATGCGGCCCAAAGACGTTGAAGAATCGGAGACTTACCGTGCGAAGCGAGAATAGCTCCCGAAACACCCGCGCATGGTGCTCTCCGGTCAGCTTCGCCACGGCGTAGGGAGACGCCGGCAACGGCGTCTGTGATTCGCGTCGGGGCATGGGATCGGGTGATTTACCGTAGACGGCGGCCGAGGACGCAAAGACGAGCCGCTCCACATCGCGCCGTCGTGCCGCCTCCAGGACGGTCACCATGCCCCCGATGTTGACGTCCGTTGTTCCTACCGGGTCTGCCACCGAGCGGGCAACCGAGGGAATCGCGGCCAGCAGAACGACCGCGTCGACGCCGTCCATCGCCGCCGTCACCGAGGCCGAATCCCGCATGTCGGCGACGATCAGCTCCGGCGGGCTGTCTGCCGAGGACAGGTTCCCGCGGAGACCGGTCGAGAGGTTGTCGAGCACCCGGACCTGGTGGCCGAGGGACAGCAGCCGAAGCGTAAGGCGCGACCCAATGAACCCCGCGCCACCCACCACCAGGAATTGCCCCAGCACGCCCTCCCTTCGGCAGGGCCGGCTGCCCCGCAGCGACACAATCAGACTAGCTGAAGGCCGGAACGCGGGCTCGCAACAAGGAGATGACCGGGCCTCGCGTACGCGGGGTGACGAGGGCTGCCGCCAGGGACACGCCTGCGAGACAGGCGGCCAGCTCCGCCAGCGCCAAGTAGCGGTTGGGTGAGCCCGGCAGCGCGAGACGGAAGAGCAGGGCGACGCCGGTACTGACGGCGGTGGTGGGAAGGACGTCAACCCGGAACCAACGGATCAGGTGCCCGGGCAGGAACCGCCGATGGGTGAGCCAGAGGTCAACCGGGAGGGCTGCAGCATTGGTGGCCAGCCAGGTGAATGCCGCCCCCGATATCCCATATCGCTCGGTGAGAATGAACGTGCAGGGCAGCGCGATGGCGACCATGGCAGTGCCGAGCCCGATCGTCAGGCGAGTCCATCCGTGGGCGAGCTGGAGGGCTTGGGGGATGTACATCATGGCGTTGACCGCCGACCCGGCCGCAAGAAACGCCAGTGGGGTGCCGGCCCCCGCCGCGACGCCGCTTCTGCCCGTCCACACGTAGAGAACCTGCGGTGCGTAGACCACCAGGGTGCAGGCCGCCGGCAGCACCAGGGCGGACACCATCTGGGCGCCGTCGTGGTAGAGCCGGGCCATGACCTGCTGCTGTGTCAGCTCGGCCAGCTGAGTAAGTCGCGGAAACACGGCCGAGTACACCGGCACCACGACCAGGCCCAGGCCCGAGACCAGCACGGTCGCGATCGTGAAGTAGCCGAACTCCTTGAGAGACACCAGCCGGCTGACCTCCAGGCGTGGGCCCTGTACCACGATCAAAGCCAGAACGCTCATCGCGAATATCCGGAGGGCAAAGCCGGCACTCGTGCGCAAAATTTCCCGCCTGAACGCCGGTTGCAGCGTCGAGTGGGGAAGCGAGCGCCACAGGGCCACGCCCGTCAGCGCCGACAACAGCAGGCTGGTGACCACCTGCCAGATCAGAAAGGCCTGGATAGTCGGCGAGACCAGCCCCAGGATCGCAACCGCTCCGATAGCGCGAAGGGTGCCGACCGCCACCATGATGACATTCAGAAGCACCTGACGTCGGAGGCCCAGGAGGCCGCCCGAATAGAGTGCAAACGGAAACTGGAGGGCCATGGCGAAGCCCATGAGCAGCAGCGCCTGCTGAAGTGTTGCCGTGCTGATGTGGTGGCTCCGAAACCATCCGTCCGCGATCAACGGACTGGCGGCGGCCATGAGCACGCAGATCAGCCCAGCGGCTGCCCAGTAGGGCATCTCGAGGGTCCGGACGACGTCTCGCATCTGCTGACCGCTGTCGGGGTAGGCGGAGAGCCGCGCAAGCGTTCGGTTTAGGGTGGTGCTGATGCCCAGGTCAAGCAACACGACCAGGGTTTGCAGCGCCGTGTAGAAGCCCACGATTCCGTACTGCTGGAGTCCAAGCAGATGGACGTACAGCGGCACCATGGCCAGCGCCAGGAGGGCGGTCCAGCCGTTTCCGATCAGGTTCGCCAGGATATTCCGGCTCACTCCCGCGCTGGCGGTCTGTGGCCCCGCCCCTTCTACGGATGTGTTTCCCCCGGCTCCCGACGCCACGGACACTTGGCGAACGTCCTCGACGCTCAGTGAACGGTCCAGGTGGCCCACGCTCCCCTTAACCCGACCCATCCTGCGATTCGAGGCCATCGGCTGATTGACCGGTCGAGACCGGGGCCCAGGTCATGAAGAGTCGACCGGAGTGGAAGCCACGGCCCCGAGAAGATAAATGTCGCTACAGAGTGCCGGCATTTCCTGAAGCAGCCGGTCTCCGAAACGTGCGGCCCAAGCAATTACGGGGTTCTGGTTTCGCAGTCCCATCCAGTTCTTGCCGATGATGCGGACGTGAACCAGACCGAGATCCGAACCGATGTAGCGAAGGTCCCGGACATCCGGCTCGCGCACATGGCTCCGGAAAGTCGGCTCTTCGTACCAGGCCCACATCGGGCTCCAGGTGTAACGCCCAAACAGGCAGCTGATGCGCTTCCTCAGGTTGACCGCATTTGGGCCCGCGAGGATGAACGAACCCCCTGGGACGAGAGAGCGGGTCAGCTCGTGAAACAGCGCCTTGGGAGAGCAATGCCAGTGCTCCATGGAATGGAAGCAGGTTACGACGTCGACGCTGGCCGGCAGGAGGCCCGCTCCCTGGACCGGCGCGTCCCTCCGCACGACCTCCACGCCAAACTCATCGAGGATCCGCAGGAACGCCTCCATCTCGTGACCAAACCAGGGATCGAGAAAGTCGTCGATCAGAGTGGCCCTTGCCCCCAGTGCTGCGCACACGGCCGTAAAGGGCGAATAGCCCCCGCCCACGTCACACACGCGTCGGCTTCCCGGTCGGAACGGCTCGGCAAGCGACACGTCGAAGAGAAAGCGGTCGTAGCTTCGGTTTATGTAGGGACGGAGCGGGGCCGGATAGCGAGCGATGACTGCGTCGAGCGCCTCCGCAACCAGTCGTGACGCCGCGTGGCGCTCGGCCTGGCCGGACTCCACAGGTGTGGGGGTGTCCAGTCTCATGCTCTTGTCAAGGAACGGCTTCGCAACAAGATCGAGGCGAAGGCGTGTTGATCGTCCAGCCTGGCTCGTTCGGAGCACAAAGTGTCCCATTTTAGGTCCATCGGGACGGGCCATTGCTTCGGTCCACGTACACTCGTATTGGCCCAACGGCGCCAGCGTGAGCTGCGCTGCAGAAGTCAGGGCCCATCATGACGATCCTGGGCAAGTGCGAGCAAGGGGCTCGCTTTCACCCAGGCCGGACGGAGCTCATCGTGTCACATCGCCACTCGCGCGGGCTTGCCTTGGCGCTCTTCTCAATGATTGCTGTCGTTCTGGCGGGGTGTGGCGAGTCGGCGCACCCGGTCTTCAACAGGGTCTCTTTCATCCCGAGCCCCGATCACGTGGCGCTAACGCTCGGAGGTGTTCAGAATCAGGTCTACGCGCCCCAACTGCTTCAATTTGTGGCGGCCCATGGCAGCGTCGTGTGGGTCCAGGGGCAGCTCACCGGTGTCGGCGTGTTCAGCTACCCGTCCGTGGTCCAGAAGCTCCACCACCTGAACCGCAGACTGCCGGTGCTCGGATACACCTGGGCGGCCCAGGGGCCGACACCGGTACAGTCACAGCTCGACGGGTGGACCCAGTACCACGCGATCGGAGATTTCTCTCGACTGCCACTCCTCCGGGCGCCGGATGGGAGTCCGTTCTGTTGGGCCCACTGGCTGGCCGGGAATGTTCTGTCACGACGATATGACTCCACGGTCGCCGGGCAGCTGACGCGGTTCACAGCGAAAAGCGGGCTGAACGGGCTCTTGGTTGATAACGTTCCCTCGGGATCGGTCACCCTCTCTACCAATCCGGCCGGTCGCCGGATGGGCTCGCCGGCGTTGAGTCCTGCGGCTTGTCCCGGCCTGCAATCAACCAGCGCCAGACGGGAGTCGGTCATTTGCGGCCCGGGCGGCCCTCCGGCAGATCACGCGTTCTGCACCGGGTATGCTGCCGGCGTGAGGAGGCTAGTCACACTGATCCGGAGAGATCTGGGGCCGCAACGATTCCTGGTCATAAATCCTGGTATACCGGTGGGCCAGCCGAGGACCGGGCCCTGGATCCGGTCGGCACGCACTCTGCTGACCATCGCCGGGGGCGCGATGCTGGAGGATTTTGGGACCTACCGGGTGCGGAGCGCGGAGTCCTTCTTTAGCACCAGCATTGCCCCGGAGCTGGCGCTGATGCGATCGCTTCCCCGAACTCGGTTCCTGGTCTATGGTCGGCCGCCGTGGGACCGATACCTGACGTATCGCCAGGACTATTCCGTGCAGCGTTATGTCTATGCGGCATACCTCCTCGGGGCCAATCGGAACTCAGCATTCAGTTTTGTTGGCTCGTTCGGGCCGCCAGCGGCCTACGTGCCCGGCGTGGTGGGGTACGGTCGGGCGCGGGGTACAGATGTCTACAGTGACGAGCTGGTACCCCTCGGGACGCCGGAGTCCAGCTCCCGGGTCCGGACACCAAACGGCCTCTTGCTCCGACGATTCTCCCGCGGCCTTGTGGTCGTGAACCCCTATGAATCACGCGGGAACAGATCTCGCTCCTTTCGACTCTCTCGGCCCATGTTTACCGTCGACGGCGCGAAGGTATCCGGGAGCCTGAGGCTTGGAGGGGACCCCTTCCCGGGGCCGGCCCAGTCTGCATACATCCTGCTCGACCGCAGACCTTTCGTTCAGTCAGGGTTCGACTTGCGCTTCAACACTCCGGCGCTGCTTGTGCCGAACGAAGGCGAGCAGTTGCTCCGCGGCGGGCCACTCGGGCACTACGCGCGGTTCGCTGCCATGCCGGTGCCGCTCTCCTACCAGCATGACTTTCTCCTCGACATGGTGCGCCAGCCGGCCCCCTTGACCAACCTGAAGGTCGTATACCGGACTCGCGACGCCAACGCTCAGCTGTTGCTCCTGGGCGAGGGAGACGTCGAAGGTTTGGCCAGAACAGCAACGATTGCCGACTACTATCGCAGCGCAGTGGTCCAGATCCACGCGGCGGAAAAGCCGACCGCGATACGTCTCGGCCCAACATTCGCCTTCCGTTCGGGTGGGCTGCTGCGGCCGGGCAGCAGCCAAGCGGCCCAAGTCCCCAACATATCCGGGGCGTACCACCTTGTGCCAGACGGTCGGTGGCACACACTCCATCTCCGGCCCGCTGGACTGGCTCAGACGTTCCGTGGAGTGACCGGCGATCCGCTCCGGTTCGTCATCCGCCGTTGGAGCGTCATCCGCCTGCTGGGATCCATCGACATGAGCGAAGCGACAAACCGGTGAGCAGCCCCTGTTGGCCCTGGCTGACCGGACATCCGCCAGCTTCACTCCTATTGGCTATCTTGGTCGGCATCGACCAGCGATCCCGTCGAGGCCCGAGTCTGAAGGAATTGCAGCGGGCTTCTGGTCCGAAACAGGTGGAGATGCCAGCCAACACCCTGCGCAACGGCGACGGCCCCGCGGATGTCACCACGACGGAGTAGGACAAGTGCGCGTCGCGGGTCGCGCAGCAGTGTGAGATATAGGACTGACGTAATCCTCCGCCAACCCCGAGAGCGCCGCCACGCCACGGTGAGCGCGTTCCTGCTGAGCAGAAAGGACTGGACAGGCGATGGGGTTGACGCTCCCCGCCGATGCCACACGCGGGCGGCCGGCACGTGCACGACACGATACCCTCGTTGTCCTGCTCGCAGGCACCAATCCACCTCTTCGCAGTAGGCGAAGAGCGAATCGTCGAACAGGCCCACACTTTCCACGGCCGCTCGCGACATCAGGAGGGCGCATCCCGCCACATAGTCGACGCCGCGACTCGCCGATTCCGGGACATCGTCCAATACCCGGAAGGTGCTCGACCATTCGCGCCGCAGGCAGCCGGCACTCTGGACGCGCGCCGGCGTATCCATGTCGTAAACGGTGGGGCCAGCCACAGCCACACCGGAGCCCATTGCCTGAGACAGGAGTTCTACGGCCGGCGGGTCGAGGATGACGTCGCTGTTGAGGATCAAGACCTGGTCAGCCCCCAGCACGAGCGCCTTCCGGATTCCGGCATTGTTTCCACCCGCGTATCCGGTGTTCCGCTCCAGCTGCAGGACATGGACTTGGGGGAACTCATCCCGAACCCTCTCGATCGCCCCGTCGAAGGACGCGTTATCGACAACCAGCACCTGCAGGTTGGGATAGCTCTGACCCAGGAGCGACTGGACGCAGGAGAGAGTTTCGTCCGCGCTGTTCCAGTTCAATACAACGGCCACAATGAGAGGGTGCGACATCGCGTCTGCCGCCGGCTGGCCCGAAGCGCTCGAGTCAGCCAACCGGTTGCGGCCTCGTCGCGCGAGCCGGAACAAGCGAGTGAATGGCATCGAGAATGGGCGCTTGCACCACCGGCCAGTCAAGCTCTGAAGACCGTTCGAGTGCCGCTTCGGCCAGTCGGTGACGGTAGCCGACATCGGACACGAGCCGGACGATTGCCTCCCCCAGCGGCTCTGCCTTGGCCGCAACCAGATAGGCGGCTCGGCCGTTGTCGGTGAGGCGTGCCACACCCGAGAGATCTGTGGCGACTATTGCCGCTCCGGCGGCCATGTACTCCAGGACCTTGATCGGATAGATCCCTTCCAGCTCCGGTCGGTGAGGAAAGGGGAACACGCAAATCGTCGCCTCATACATCCGGCGAATGACCTCCTCGGATGGTGTCTCCCCTAGAAAGGTGACCCGGTTTCCGAGGCCCCGGGTCTCGATCGCCTGCCGGAATGACCGTTCCGACTTCGGGTTGGTATCCCCGGCGACGATCAGACGTGGCTCCGAAAGCGTCGCAGCTGCCACTCGGAACGCGTCGAGAAGCAGCATTCCGCCGCGATCCTCGGTGACGACGCCACAGTAGAAAATCACCGTCTCCGCCGCGCCCTCAGGGGGTGCCGCGGGCCGCAGCGACTGTACGTATGGGCGGTCGACCCCGTTGGTAACGTGGACGAGCCGCTCCGGGCGGATTTGGTAGCCCTCCAACATCCACGGCTCGAGCGCGCACACGACGCGGTCCGCCGACCGGATCATGATCCGGGTGAGAAGGAGGGTCGCCCTCCGCAGGGCAAGCTCCAACCTGCCGGCCCCTCCCGACCGGGCCACGTGGATACCCAGTGCCGGGTCGTCCCAGACATCGAGCACCATCCGGGCCCGCCCAAGGGGCCGCGCCAGAAGCATGCCCAGTGACCAATGGTGCCAGCTGGAATACATCAGGTCGAGCTGATTGGTCACCTGAAGACGCGCCAGGACCAGCACCAGCCAGACAAGATGGGCGAGCCGGTCGAGCGGCGACGGGCGCAGCCGCCCAAACGGCGGTCGCATGACCGTGGCGCCTGTGCCGATCTCTTCCGGCACCGAGGCATCCCGGCGAGTTAGGAGACGGAGCGTGCAGTTCTCGGCGAGATACCGTGGGCGCGCGAACTTGGTTCCGTTGGGACGAACGGGAATGGAGCCCATCCAGAGGTAGGCCACGCGGGGCTTACCCTCATGAGCGGCACGCCTCACGGGCCCGTTCGGGCGCCGCTCAGCCAATTCCGGAATCGAGAAGCGGGGGCGCCGAAGGCCAAGGCCGGGCTGGGCGAATGCCGCGGGAGCTTCAAACCGGCTTCCCAGTAAAGCCGGTCACACAGCCCGATGAGCAGGGCGGTGAGCACCACGCCGTCAACTTCCTCGGTGCTGAAGGGAGCAGAGTAGTTGGAGACGAGCAGCGAGACGAGGCCGGCGAATGCGGCGATCGCCATGGCCCGGGCAGCAAGAGGCGCATCGCTGCGGGCCACCCGGTACGCCCGCAGGAGGGCGGTGCCGACGGCCGCCAGAAAAACGAGGAGCCCCAGGATCCCCTGCTTCGCCAGCAGGAAGAGATAGCCGTTGTGCAGGAAGCCCGTGGACACGCTCGGCAATGAGAGCGACTCCCTGACCCGGGCGATCTGTGTCCCCAAACCGGCGCCGAAAATGGGATCGCTTGCGAAGGCAGACACCGCCGGACCTACCTCGAGCGTGCGATCCTGGAGGCTGACGAAGGCGTTTCGCTGATCCAGACGATCTCCAACTCCGCCCGAAATGGCATTCAAGGCCTGGGGGGCTATGACAAGCGTCAGCCCGCCCACCAAGGCGGCAAGCGCCAGCACCCGGGCCCAGCCCTTAAACCAAGAGAACCCCATCAGGGGCAGGATGGCGATGACGCCGGCAAGCACACTCAGCCAGACGGTTCTCGTGTAGCTGACGACCACCCCGCCGGCAGTAAGGGCCAGGAGGACGGCCACCTCCGCGCGACGGCGGCGCCTCCGAACCAGAACCAGGAGTGGGAAGAGCATGGCAAAGCCGGCCTGGGCCCAATCGGACCCCGCCACCACTCGCACCACGTTCCCCAGCCGGATAACGGCTGCCACCCGGCCCTGACTGCCGTTGGAGGCGGCAAGCCGCGAGAACAGAGCCGCCGTTGCGATGGCCTTGGCAGCCGCAACTGCCGCCGCCAGACACAGTCCTCCGAACAGGATCCGCGTCGCTCGAGCCGCCCCGGGACACCCGGCAACGGCGATCGCCACCGCAAAGTAGGCCAACGGTCGGGCGTCGAGCAGGACATTCTTGGTGTTTATCCCCTGGGCGAGGGCGAGAAGCACCGAGATGCCCCAGTACAGGACGAGCAGCTGCGCCGGCATCGAGGCCACATCGCGACCACCTGCCCGCCACCAACCGATGGTCTGGATGAGGACCAGACCCAGGAGGATGTCGGTTAGGGTCACGCGTCCCGCGACCACGCTTATAGCTCCGGCGGTCGGCGCCAGTGACGCCACCGTGACCAGTCCCAGAAGCGGCACATAGCGGGCGTCGGCCGGTAGGACAACATTGAGCACCAGGGCCAGGTCCACCAAGAGGGCCAATCCGGTTACGGGAAGAAGCAGACCGGGTTGCCACACCGCCACCGCGATGGCGAGCAGGCACGCGCCGCCCCCAAAGCCGATCACGGTCATCGGGTTGAAACCCCACGGCCTCTCGCGGATCCCGATCATATTGCGCTCCGCATCAAGGTCAAGGGCTCCGCGCGTCTACCCGTGCGCGCGAGACCCAAGCGCCTGCCCACGCTCGCACGGCGCCCTGCCGAGGGGGTAAGACCAACCGTGCACACTATATTCGGCCACTCCTCGGATGATCAACACTCTTGGCGTGCTCGGGCTCCGGGGTATCGGACACGTCGGACCGGCGCCGGAGATAGAAGCATGCCTGGTCGCCGTCGCCGGCCGCGTTGAGCAGCTTCGCCAGGGTGCGCCACGTCTGGATGCGGCGTCGATCACGCAAAAACGGCGGTAGTTCCGTGGATCGGCGGCTCGCGATCGGGATGCCGAGCCGGCACAGCTCACTCCCCAGGAACTGGAATTCGGTTGAGTCAAATTCGACGGCGAGCGGCAGCAGCCCGGCGGCGGCGGCCAGGCGGCCCAGACTCTCCCTTGTATGTACATAGAGGTGACGTGGCGGATCGAGCTGCACCCAGTCCGCCCCATAGTGACGCCAGGCGAATGTGCCGGCCAGGGGCGTCCGAACCAGAAGGCAGCCGTCGGGAGCCAGCAGGTCCCGAAGTTGCCGGAGATCCGAAAGCGGGTCAGGAACATGCTCGATGGTGTGATTCATCATGATGAGGTCGAATCGACCCGAAAGCTCTCGAGTGCGGCGCTTGAGGATCTTGAGTCCGTCCCCGTAGTGCAGATCATGGTCAATGAAGGGATCGGACCCGAGCAGCTGGCGAAAGCCATAGTCGCGCAACACCAACAAGAGAGCTCCCGACCCGCACCCAACGTCGAGGATTGACGCGTCGAGGCCCTTCCCGGCCCGCGTCACCCATTCCAACGGGGCGGGCAGGCCCATGAGAGGGACGATAGCGCTCAGAGGGCCACGGGCTTCTCCCACCCAGTACTGTCCCATGAGCCGTCGAACGAGCCGGCGACTCGAGGCTCCTCGGCGGCGGGTGGCCATGGAATAGTAGCCATTGCGGTACAGCTCCTCGAGGCGTTCGGGAGTGTCCGCGATCTGCAGGCATCCGCACTCGGCACAACCGATGTATCGAAACGACTCGGCCGAGCCGAACATTCGTTCCCGAAACTCATACGAGGCGTTGCCCCATCGGTTGCCGCAGATCCGGCAGGCGACGCCGGCTGTGGAAGCCGGCTCCCGATCTCCGGGGCTGAGCGAGACGGACTGCGGGCGGTCCACGAACGGCAAAACCGGGGAAGACGTGTCGACTTCGAGCCTCCTCGAAAGCGCAGCGGTCGATACGGCGGCAGCCTCCCCGCGTCTTTGCGCCGCGACTCGGCGGCGCGAACAGCCGCACGAGACATTATGCCAACAAGCCACCGACCTCCGAGCGGAGGCCATTACACTCGGGTTGGCTTGCGGCGACCTGGTTATCCCGAGTGGGATTGGGCGTCGTGGTGCGGTTTGCTTCGGAAGTGGCGCCTGAGGAGCCTATGATTCGGGTCATGAACGTGTTGTTCGACGAGCGGCTGGGCGGTCCCCAGCTGCGGGTCGAGGCCGTCGCCATGCGCCTCCGACAGCGGCACATCGAAACGGTGGTGGTGATGCCGCAGGGAGACTCCACCTATTCACGCCGCCTCGCCGAGCATGGGATTCCCCATCGGGTGATCCCTCTGCGCCGCGTTCGAAAGAGCCGGCACCCACGTGACCACCTTGCGTGGCTGCTCGACTTCATACCGTCAATCATTCGACTCCGCCGCTTGATTCGCGAGCTGGACATCGACGCCGTGCACACCAATGGCGCGCTGAACACCCAAGCCGCAATCGCCTCCCGGCTCGCGCGCCGCCCCGTCGTCTGGCACCTCAACGACGTCGACACCCCGGCCCGGATCGCCCGACTCATGGCCCCGGTGATGGGCAGAATCTCGAGTGCCGTCGTTCTAGCTTCCGAGGCCGTGGGCAGGCACTACTGGCCGGGCGGCCCTCCGCCGGCGACGACGATCATCTATGCGCCCGTCGACACCGAGCTGTACGGACAAGCCGGCACGGGCGCGGCCGACGAAAGCATGGCAGTGGTGGGGACGGTGGGAAACCTCAATCCCAGCAAGGGGCAGGACGTGCTGATCCAGGCCTTCGCCCGGCCGGCGCGTGCGCACCCACGGGCCCGACTGAAGATCATCGGCGCGCCCCTGGCAACTCGGCAGGCGTATCATCAACGGCTGTGGCGCCTAACGGAAGAGCTGGGAATCGGAGAGCAGGTCGACTTTCTGGGCCACCAGACGGACATACCGGCAACCATGGCTAGTCTGACCGTGTATGTCCAGGCGTCACGAGCCGACGCCTGCCCCATGACGCTTCTCGAAGCCATGGCATCAGGGCGCCCTTCGATCGGCACTCGGGTGGGAGGGATTCCCGAGATCATCGAGGACCGGGTGTCGGGACTGCTGGTTCCCAGTGAAGACCCCGACGCATTGGCAGAGGCGCTTGCGATGCTGCTTGACGACGCCGACCTCCGATCGCGTCTCGGCCAGGCCGCGCGGGACCGGATGCGCGCCCGGTTCGATATGACGATCTGTGTGGACCGACACGAATCCGTGTATCGAGCGGTCACCAAGTCGAGCCGAAGCGAGTCCCACGTCACGGTTGGTCATCGGTGAGGTGCCTGCTGATCTCCAGCGTCTTCCTCCCGGACAACGCACCTGAGAGCCGTCGCATCGATGCACTTGCTTCAGCGCTGGCATCTCGAGGCCATGATGTTACGATCCTTGCCGCCCGCCCCCACTACCCCAGCGGGATCGTGCCGAAAGAATGGCATCGCATCGTTTGGCGCGATGAGACGCTGCCCTATGGAAGCGTTCGGCGGTGCTGGATCTATGGCGGCAGCCGGGGAGGTTCGGCCGGCAAGGCACTCAACTGGGCGAGCTTTCTGCCATCCGGAGCGCTGGCACTGGCCAACCTGGGTCGCTCGTTCGATCTCGTTTGGGCTGTCTGGCCACCCTTCTCTGGCCACGGGCTCGGTTGGCTGGCCGCTAGGGCGAGTCGCGCGGCCCTCGTCCTGGAGGTGCAGGACGTGTACCCGGATACGGCCATTCAGCTTGGGGCGGTTCAGGCCGGCCCCATCGCTCGCATCCTGACCCGCTTCAACGTCCGGCTGCATTCGAGCGCCAGCGCCACTGTGGTGATCTCTCCCGGCTTCAAAGCCAATCTGGCCTCCAAGGGCGTGCCGCCCGATAGCATTCACCTCATCCGCAATTGGGTGTCGATCTCCTCGGAGGTGCCCCGACCCGACGCGATTCCCCGGGATTCGTCTCCGATGACCGTCCTCTACGCAGGCAACATCGGACCTGCCCAGGGCCTGCAGGTCGTCCTCGAGGCTGCCCGTCTGCTTCGGTCGGAGCCGGGCGTCCAGTTTCAGCTCATGGGCCAGGGCACCGAGCGCCGGAACCTCGCCAGACAGATCGAGGACGACCACCTCGACAACGTCCGGCTCCTGCCCGCCATCCCCTACGACCGGGTGGGGGAATCGCTCGCTGCCGCCGACGCTCTGTTGGTCCATCTGGCGCCGACGGAGGTGAATCGGACCACCATACCCTCCAAACTGGGTGATTTCATCGCCGCCGGCCGGCCCGTCATCGCAGGTCTCGAGGGAGACGCGGCGGCGCTGGTTGCCTCGGCGGGCTGCGGAATCGTCATTCCGCCGGGAAATCCGGCTGCGCTCGCGGACGCGGCCCTGAAGCTTCGTGGGAGCGCGGAGCTTCGACACGCACTCGGGCTGAAAGGCGCCGCCTATGCACGCGAGCATCTTGCCGTCGAGGTGCTGGCGCCGGCGTACGTCGAACTGCTCGAGAGCGTCATTCAGGACGCCCGCCGCACCTCCCAAACGGCGCCCCGTGGAAGGGCCGGCTGCAATAATGTGGCGCCCGCTGGACGGGCGGAAGAACGACCGGAGGCGGGTGAGTGAACATACTGGTGACCGGCGGCTTGGGGGCCATCGGACGGCCTCTGACAGCCGAGCTGCGACGGCGTGGCCATGAGGTTTGGACGGCAGATCGAGACCATGCCTCCGCGCCGCAGCACATTCGCTGTGATGTCTCTCAGTTCCGCCAGGTCGAAGCAACGCTACGGACTGCAGACTTCGACCTCGTGTACCACCTGGCGGCCGAGTTCGGCCGCTGGAACGGCGAGGACTTCTACGAAACCATGTGGCTCAGCAACGCCGTTGGCACCAAGCACATGATCCGAATGCAAGAACGGCTCGGCTACCGGATGGTTTTCGCCAGCTCCTCCGAGGTCTACGGTGACTACTCCGGGATCATGCGGGAGGACGTGCTTCCCGATGCCGCCCCGCGTCTGCTCAACGACTACGCGATCTCCAAATGGGTCAACGAGACCCAAATCCTGAACTCGGCCGAGGCCAACGGGACCGAGACGGTTCGCGTCCGGCTCTTCAACACCTACGGCCCCGGCGAGCCCTATTCCCCCTATCGAAGCGTCATTTGCCGGTGGGTCTACCACGCGTTGCACCGGCAGCCGTATGTCGTATATCGAGGGCACCGCCGAACCAGCACGTACATCGACGACGCGATCCACGCACTGGCCAACATCGGCGATCACTTTCAGCCGGGTGAGGTCTACAACATCGCCAGTTCCTGCCTCCACGAGATGAAGACGGCAAGCGACATCATTCTGGAGCAGCTGGGGCTTGACGACTCCCTGGTCGACTATCGAGATGTCGAGCCGTTCACCACCCGGGACAAGGTCGTCGACAACGCCAAAGCCACCCAGGACTTGGGGATGCGCACAACGGTTGATCTGGACGAGGGCATCAGCCGGACCATCGAGTGGCAGCGGAGCGTCTACGCTGACTAACCGGTCTCGACCGGAGGTCTGTGTCCTCGGCCTCGGCTACGTCGGATTGCCCCTCTGCATTGTGCTCGCCCGAGCGGGACGCGCCGTCGTCGGCGTGGACGTCCAGGATTGGATTGTCGACGCGCTGCGGGCCGGCCGCTTTCCGTTTGAGGAACCGCCGATGGAGGAGGCATTTCGCCACCCGGCGGTGCGGGAGAACTTCGAAGCCTGCTCGGAGCCGCGAACCGCCGACGTGTTCGTCATCGCGGTGCCCACCCCACTCGACGGACTGACCCGAACCGCCGACCTCACTTTTGTTGCCAATGCCGCCCGATCCCTGATCCCCTTTCTCGAGCCGGACATCCTCGTGGTGGTCGAATCCACGGTGCCGCCCCTCACCTGTCGCGAGGTGATCGCCCCCATCCTCGCCGAATCGGGGCTGGAGGTGGGCCGCGAGATCCTGTTGGCGCATTGCCCGGAGCGAATTTTGCCCGGCGACATCATGCGCGAGATCGTCGAAAACGACCGGGTGATCGGCGGAGTGACGCCCGAGGCGGCCCGTCGTGCCGGGGCGCTGTATGCCTCATTCGTCGAAGGCTCAATCACCGAAACCGACGACGTGACCGCCGAGATGTGCAAGCTCATGGAAAACACCTACCGGGACGTGAACGTCGCCCTTGCCAATGAGCTGGCCTCGGTTTGCGAGCGTCTCGGCATCTCGGTTATCGAAGCGATTTCCCTGGCAAACAGACATCCACGGGTCCGGCTGCTCACTCCCGGCATCGGAACGGGAGGTCACTGCGTCCCCGTCGACCCCTGGTTCATTCACCAGGTCGACCCTGAGCACGCGACCTTGATCGAAACGGCTCGACGGATCAACATGGCGGTGCCGGAAAAGATCGCCGCCTGGATCAGGCGGTCCGTCGCCCATGTCCCGTCTCCGCGGATTGCCACAGTGGGGGCGAGCTACAAGCCGGATACTGCCGACTGCCGGGAGAGCCCGGCACTCGAAGTGGTGAGGAGCCTGCAGGACGAGGGATACTCGGTCTCGCAATTCGATCCTTTGGCACGGGGATACCCATGGCCGGCCAATGGTCTTGTGGACGCTGCCCGCGACGCGGACTGCCTGGCCATCCTCGTGGGACACGAGGTGGTCAGACAGCAGCTGATGGCGGACCGCAGCCGCATCGAGTCGGTCATGGCCACACCCATCATCCTGACCTTCTACGATCCGGCGTTCGAACCGGCACGCGACCCTCGAGGCCATGATCCTGGAGAGACAGGCAGCGCCACTCTGAGCGCCGCGGGAGCGACAGCCACGGACGGGTAGCAGCCTCCGGGAAATGGTCGTCATGCGACACTGCCATCGGGCTTAGACGGTAGAGTGTAATTGCGCGCCCAACGCCCCCAATGCGTTGGGCATGCCCTGTTTGTCGAAACTGTTCCGTTGGAGAAACCGTTGCGAATCCTGGTGCTTGGCGGGGACGGCTATCTTGGCTGGCCGACCTCTCTCTACCTGTCAAGGCGAGGCCACGACGTGGTCGTCGTCGATAACTTTGCCAAGCGTGATTGGGAGCAAGAGGTCGGCGTTCAGCCCCTCTTTCCGGTCCCAACCCTGCGCAGCCGGCTCCGTGCATGGCATGAGCTGGCGGAAATCGACATTCCGGCCCGTATCGGCGATCTGCAGGACTACCGGTTCGTCGAGAGCCTCTTCTCGGAGTTCGAGCCGCAGGCCATCGTGCATTACGGGGAGCAGCCCTCCGCGCCATACTCGATGATCGGCCAGCCTCAGGCAACCTTGACGCAGGTCAACAACGTGGTCGGAAACCTGAACGTCCTGTTCGCCATGCGCGACCGCGCTCCGGATGCCCACCTCGTCAAGCTCGGGACCATGGGTGAGTACGGCACGCCCAACATCGACATCGAGGAAGGCTTCATCGACATCGAGCACAACGGCCGGAGCGACCGGCTCCCCTTTCCCAAGCAGCCGGGGTCCCTCTATCACCTCTCCAAGGTCCACGACAGCCACAACATCATGTTCGCTTGCAAGGTCTGGTCATTGCGGGCCACCGACCTGAACCAGGGCGTCGTCTACGGAGTGGAGACCGAGGAGACCGGGCTCGACGACCGCCTCGCTACCAGCTTCCATTACGATGATGTCTTCGGCACGGCCCTCAATCGGTTTTGCGTCCAGGCCGTGGCGGACCATCCGCTGACACTCTACGGACGTGGGAACCAGACCCGAGGCTTCCTCAACATCGTCGACACCCTGCGGTGCGTCGAGCTTGCCCTCCTGAACCCGGCGGAACGGGGCGAGTTCCGGGTGTTCAATCAGTTTACGGAGCAGTTCTCCGTGTCCCAGCTCGCCGGCCTGGTAAAGGAGGCGGCAGCGGAGATGGGAATGAATGTTCGGATCGACCACCTTCCGAACCCCCGCGTCGAGATGGAAGATCACTACTACAACGCCAAGCACACCAAGCTTCTCGACCTGGGGCTTGAACCCCATCAACTCTCGGAGACGTTGATCGACACCATGTTGGGAAAGATTCGGCGATTCCGAGAGAGAATCGACACTGCCCTGTTCGCCCCGCGGGCCACGTGGCGCCCTAAGGAATACGCTGAGCCGGCGTTGGTCGCCCCAATGGCGAGCGTTCCGTCGTACGAGCGACCGGTCAGTCGCAATTGAGGCCGCGGTCCAGCGTGCTTCGAGCGTGGCGACGAGGCATCGCGGACACGTGATTCGGGATCCAAACTCAGGGGTGGTAGCCGTAGTTGTAGGTGCGCGCCCCGGAATCATCAAGATGTCTCCCGTGGTCCGCGAGCTCGAGCGCGTCGGAGCCGAGTTCTTCATCGCGCACTCGGGTCAGCACTATTCCTTCAACATGGATAAGCAGTTCTTCGACGACCTACACCTGCCCGCTCCCCGCTTCACGAATCCCGACGACCTAGCCGGGACGAGCCATGGTCGTCAAACCGCATCAATGCTTATCGCTCTCGAAGACGCCTTCCTGGACGGCCGGCCCGAGCTCGTCATTGTCGGGGGTGACGCGAACACAAGCTTAGCTGCCGCCCTCGCAGCGCGGAAACTTGGACTGATAGTCGCGCACCTCGAGTCGGGACTCCGAAGCCATGACTGGCGGATGCCCGAGGAGCACAATCGTGTCATCATCGACCACGTGTCTGATGTGCTTTTCTGCCCGACAGAGCTCGCACGTGACAACCTCGTCGCCGATGGGGTGCGAGGCGAGATCGTTGTGACGGGCAACACAGTGGTCGACGCGGTTCTCCAGAACGCGGAGATCGCGCGTTCCACGAGCGACATACGTGCGCGGCTGGAGCTCACCGAGCGTGACTACTTCGTCCTGACGTTTCATCGGGAAGAAAACACAGATGACCCCGGCCGGCTCCGCAGTCTGGTCGATTGCATTCAAGCCGTTTCCGAGAGGTTCAGAACACCGATCATATTCCCTGTCCACCCCCGCACGGTGAACCGCCTGGAGGGTTTGGGGTTGGACACGGCGCTGGCGTCGATCGACAATCTTCACCTCACGAGTGGCCTTGGCTACCTGGACTTCGCCGCCCTTCTTGGGTCGGCTCGCCTCGTAATGACGGACTCTGGCGGCATCCAGGAGGAAGCATGTGCCCTGCGGGTTCCTTGTGTAACTCTGCGGGACAACACCGAGAGACCCGAGACCCTTGACGTTGGATCCAATGCGATCGCCGGAGTGGTGCCCGACAGTGTTGTTCGCTCAGTGGAGGAGATGCTGCGACGACCTCGCGACTGGAGGAACCCCTTCGGAGACGGCCACGCCGCGGAGCGCGTCGTCGAGACCTGTTTGGCTCGACTGGGCAGTCAACGAGGCGCGCTTGCCGGGTCAGCCTGAGCCGCCGGATGCTGGCCGGATAGGTCGAGCGCACGCTGCGTAAGGCTCCTCCCACCCGCACGTATCTGGTCTGCTCGACGCCGCGCTGCGGCAGTTCCCTCTTGTGCGATGCCTTCGCCCGCACAGGAGTGGCAGGCGATCCGGACGAGTACTTTGCGGACGAGCCACGTGGCGCACTCCATGCTCCGACCTGGTTGGGACAACGATTACGGCTGACGGCGAGGGAGTACTGCGACTACTTGCTTGCCGCACATTCCGGCCCGAACGGAGTTTTTGGGGGCAAGATAACGGCCGCACAGATGACAGAGCTGACGGATGGACTGCGGTCCGAGTTTGACCCGGGGCTTTCGCGGGCTTCACTGCTCGGTAAGGTGTTCCCCGAACTGCGCTACATCTGGATCACCCGAAGGAACAAGACCGAACAGGCGGTCTCGTTCTGGCGAGCTCTTCAGTCAGGCAGCTACAACAGCCGGCAACGTAGCCGGTCGCCATCGCCCCGCTTCAGCTTCTCCATAATCGACCATACGGTCGATCAACTCGTCTTTTACGAACGCCTCTGGGGTGACTTCTTCGCCCGCGAGGGCGTTGTGCCCTTGACCATCGCATACGAAGACTTCGTGCTCAACTACGAAACCACGATCCGAAGCGCTCTGGCCTACCTTGGAATCGATGCGGGGGCGTCCTTAGAGCCCCCACCGCCCCAGCTTGAGCGCCAAGCCGACGCTCTATCGCGCGCCTGGGTACGCAAATACGAATCGATGAAGCGCCGACACCGCCAGCTCAAAATCGTCCTAGGCTTGCGGCACATTCTCGGCAGCGAGGAGCGGCGGCGGGTTTACTGGGCACGATTCGCGCGAGAACCGCGGCTCGAAGGCGAGTGAACCGCGATCCTACGGTGATTTGGGCACATCTCACTCGCCTCGGCAGCGTCCCGAACCGCCACCTCTGGTGAAACAGCCCGCGCCCGGGCACCCATCGGATGCAGCCCGGTGCGCCCCGTGACCGAGACGGTAACACCCGACACCTCCGGCAACGTCGTCCCGCTGCCCCGGTGGGCGGCGCCGATGTTCCTGCTCCTGGCCACCCTGCTTGTACCGTGGACGGCCTATCTGGCCGTCTCGCTCCCCCGTAGCGACCTGGCCCACCACTACCGGATCGCCTGGGTCGGATTCGACGTGCTCCTGACCGCCGCTTTGCTGGTCACGGGCATCATGGCCCGACGGCGCAGCCCTCGAATCCAAGTGCCGGCGGCCGCCACTGCCACGCTGCTGCTGGTCGACTCCTGGTTCGACGTGACCATGTCGGGATCCAAGAGCCAGGAACTGGAGGCAATCCTGTTGGCGATCTGCGTGGAGCTTCCCCTGGCCGCCGTCGCGCTGTACATCGCCTATCGGAGTCCCAAATCGCGGGGCCGTCAGCGGCAAACGGGCTGATGTGCGGGCCGACACCGGAAGCGTCCAAGCGTCGGATCTGAGGGGTCGCCGAGGCGCCTAGGCGCTACTCAGAGCTGCCGGAACGGGCTCTTCCAGCCGGTCCTGGGTCGCCCAGCCGCTGGGCCCGGAAAGGGGCAGTCGTGCATAATGGACGGGTACTTGGCGGGGACACCCCGGGGCCCTATCTCCGCGACTCGAAAGGCATTGCCGACACCATGCAACCTACCGCAGCCCCCCCGATCTCCGCCTCGGGATCCGGGTCAAGCTTCCACCGTGTCTACCACTTGGTTCGGAGCTGGCTGTGGCTCTTGGTGCTCGTCCCGGTGCTGGCGGGCGCCGCGACGTACGCGGCCACAAGGACGGTAGTAAAACCGCTCTACAGCGCAACCTCAACACTCGAGGTGCAGCTGGGCCAGGTGGGCAGCGACCCGCTGGGGCTCGAGATTACGGCGGCTCAGCAGTTCGCCCAGACTGAAGTGCAGCTCATCGACATCCCTCCGGTCGCGCGTCTCGCCTACAAGATCCTGAATCTCAAGCCCCCGTTCACGCCCGACGGACTGCTGCGGATTACGAGGGCAAGCAACCCGCCCAACAGCACGCTGATCTACGTGTCCGCGACGTCGGGCAGTCCCACCTTCGCGGCCCGTGTGGCCACGGCCATGGCACAGGCAGCGTCCCAGGTGGAGAGCCAGCACCAGAAGCAGCGGTTTCAGGCATCCTTCAACTACAACAATGCGCAGATCAAGGCGAAGAACGCCGACATCGGGACCGTAAACCGGCTCCTGGCGAGTCACCGGATCGGCGCAGGCGCAGCCGCGGGCCGCATCGCCAACGACAAACGGGTCATCGGCCAGTTCGCATTGCAGAACGCGCAACTGAACACGGCCCTCGGACGAAGCGGGACCCAGCTTCAGGTCTGGGTCACTCCCACTACGCCGAAATCGCCGGTCAGTCCTCGACCCGTTCGGGATGCCGGTCTGGCCGCCCTGCTCGCCCTCCTCGTGACCGCTGGCTTCGTGTACCTGGGCGACTACCTCCGGACCACGCTCGACACACCGGAGGAGGTCAGCCGCGTCCTCGGCGGTGTGCCAGTTCTCGGAGCGATTGCGAGACTCCCAACCCCGGGCAGCAACGAGGCGGAGAAGGTGGTGGCGACGCATCCCCGTGCCCCCACGGCGGAAGCATACCGGGTCGTACGGACCGCGCTTCTCTTCTCGGATCCGGACCGACCTCCCCGCACTATCCTGGTGACCAGCAGCAAGCAAGCCGAAGGAAAGACGACCACGGCCGTCAACCTGGCCGCCACGCTGGCGGAGCTGGGAGGCCGTGTTCTGCTCCTGGACTGCGACCTCCGCCGTCCCTCGCTTCACAAGGTCTTTGACATCGACTATCGCGTGGGCCTTACAACCGCTCTGATCGGCGATGACCATGCCCTCGAACAAGCCCTGCGGCCGTCGGGCTATCCCAACCTGTATGTCATGACCTCAGGTCCCCTGCCGCCCAACCCCAGCGAGCTTCTGAGCGCCCACAAGATGAGCGAGCTGATCGAGCGGCTGGAGCAACGCTTCGAGCACATCGTCATCGACTCGCCGCCACTGCTTCCCGTCGCCGATGCCTCAGTTCTCTCGCGGCTCTCGGACGCCGTGCTGCTGGTGGTGGACGTGGCCACCGCGACCCGCCACGGACTGGGCCGGGCAGGCGATTCTCTGACCCGCGTGGGGACCCATATCACCGGTGTTGTCCTGAACAAGCTCGTGCCGGACAAGCGCAGCGGCTATTACTACTACTACTATCAGGGCGGCGATTATGTCTACCGGTATGGCCCCCGCTCTGCCGAAGAAGAGAACGGGCGCAAGGGCGGGTCAGGCCACGCAGTGAAAAGCAGGGAGACGGCCGCTTCACGGGAAGAGTGACCGGTTCACGACCAGAACGGTTTCGCGCCCGTCGTCCGCCGCGTTATCTGCTCATATTCATGCCCGTGTAGACTCAACCGTTGCCGGGCCGAGATGGCGGAATCGGTAGACGCGTCGGTCTCAAAAACCGGTGGCCGCAAGGCCGTGCGGGTTCGAGTCCCGCTCTCGGCACCATCTTCGACGTCGGCGTGATACAACCGGCGGCGTCCATGCGACCGGCCGCTCTCGAGCGCCGCTCGTGACCGACGCCTCGGCCGTCAAGCATCAGCAGCTTCGCGTCCTCGAAGCGGTGGTAAGGCGGCGAAGCTTCACCCTGGCCGGCAAGGAGTTGAAGATGAGCCAGCCCGCCATCAGTCAGCACATGCGCGCTCTGGAGACCGCCTGCGGAGTTCGCCTGGTGGAGCGCGTGGGGCATTCGGTCGTCCCCACACCCGCCGGTGAGGCGCTCTACAATGCCGTCCGTCACCTCGTTCGGGTGGAGCGGGACGTGCAGGCGGTGGTCGCGGGTCTCGGCGAGGGAGCCCATGCCTCGCTGACGGTGGGGGCCAATACCACCGGCGGCATGTACCTGGCCCCTCGGCTCATTCGATACTTCCGACGGCTGCATCCGCGCGTCGAGGTTCGCCTGTCGATCGCCGACACTCCCACCATCCTCAATCGCATCCTGGACCGATCGGTGGATGTCGCCGTGGTGGGAGGGCCGATTGACCCCAAGCGATTTGATGTCCGAACCCTCTGCCCCGATGAGCTGGTCCCCGTCTCTGCGCCGGATCACCCGCTCGCCCGTCGGACACAGGTGGATATCCGGGATCTTGCCGACGCGGCCCTGATCGTCCCTGCCACCGGTTCGACCACCAGGGCCTTCATTCTGGCCAGATTTCGAGACGAGCACGTCCAGCCGCACATCGCCATGGAGTTTGACGCCACCGAGAACATCAAGAAAGCGGTCGAGGCGGGCCTGGGGGTGGGCGTCATCTCGCGATGGGCCGTCCGTCGGGAGCTGGACATCGGCGCATTGACGGCCCTCACCGTAGCGGGGTTCCCCCTGGTGCGTGAGTATCAGATGGTTGGCCGGCGTGGCGTCGCCGGGTCTCCATCGGTCGAGCGATTCATGGAAGTCGCGGCGGAGCTACGCGAAGAGCTTGCCCTCGGGCCACCTCAGGACGCGCCGGGAGCGATGGGGGAACCGGCAAACCGCGCCAGGAGGCGTCCGACCACGAAGGCGAACACCGCCTCCTAGTTAAACGGCGTCGTGCCCGCGGGCCCTACCCATGGAGGCCGCACTCGACCTTGGCCGTCCAGCTCCAGCGTCCGGCGCGTTCCGCCTCACCCGATTGAACGGCCCTGGTGCAGTTGGTGCAGCCGATGCTCGGATAGCCCGAGTCGTGGAGGACGTTGTACGGCAGATCGTGTTCCTGGATGTAGCTCCATACATCCCCAGAGCTCCAGGTGGCGAGCGGATTGATCTTCACCAGCTCGAATTTGGTGTCCCACTCAACGGGCCTGCTCGCCGCCCGGCTGGGCGTCTGGTCTCGCCGGATTGAGGTGATCCAGGCGTCTAGGTCGCGGAGTCGCCGGCGCAGCGGGACAACCTTCCGCAGGGAGCAGCACCGATCGGGCTCGCGCGTCCACAATTGATCGCCGAAGCGGCTCGCCTGCGCGTCGACGCTCAGCTCCGGCTCGACTCGCTCAAATTCGATGCCGTAGCGAGTACCAAGCCGCTCGCGAAGCTCGTGCGTCTCAGAGAACAGAAACCCTGTGTCCAGGTAGAAGATCTGTGGCGACTCCACCACCCGGCTCAGCATGTCGACGACGACGACACCCTCCGGCCCGAACCCGGTAGCCATGGCCACGCGGTCCCCGAAGCGCGCGGATGCCCATCGCAGGACCTCAATCGGATCTGTCCCATCCGGGGCATCTGTCAACCCTCCGATGGCTTCCCAGGGGCGGTACAACGTGTGGCTCGCTCTCCTTCCGGGGACTCGTACCGTCAGTATAGATAAGTCCGGCTCGTCTGTCGAATAAGCCGACATTATCTTCAATCGGAGTCTGCATCATCGCGGAAGGGCGGCGAATAGCCCGATGCGGCTAGGTCTCGATTGACCGCTTGGCGACTTTCCCAGCGCGACCCACGGCGGCCGGCTTCTCGCGGAGCCGATGAGCCAGTGAGAGCCGTTCCGGTCGGCACGGGACCTCGACCCAGACCCCCGGCATGATGCCCCCCTCACGGATCGTAAGGCGGCCACCACCCCGCCTGGAGGCCAAGCGCACTTCGGCGAGGTGAAGCGCAAGACTCTCAGAGCCGACGCGGGGCACTGCGGGTTCGTTGGAACAACGTACCGCCGGCGCCATTGCATTCGTCGAAAGAGGCGACGGCATTCCCACTGAGCCGGTGGCGCCCGGTACATGGTCAGCCGGCGGGGAAGGCTTGCGACTCAGAACCCGGAGCACGTGCCGACCTGGCACGCAGCGAAGTGGTTAAGTCGGTGGAAACATTCGTGGATTCGCCGCAATCCTACTTGTGGAGAACGTGGAATATAGCCTATTCGCCGGTGATGAAGGCGAAGTTCTTGGCGAAAGCAGGCGCGTATTGATTCTTAGACATAAGCTGCAATGATCCGCAAGAATATCCCCAAGCCACTTGCGTGACCTGCAGGCCGGTAGTACAGTCAGTACGAACGGCCCGGCCGAGACCGGTGGAAGTCGAGCCGGCCGACAACAACCAAGCCGTCCTCCTTTCCGTCCTCCCCCCGACTGATTCCGGATATCGGTCGGGGGGTCCCCCTTTTGTGGGGCGGTGAGATGTGGACCAGCTTGCCCCTCAACTCGTGCCCTCCTCCACCCGTCCCCGCGAGAAAAGTAAACTACCATCGTGGCCGCCGCTCGGTTGCGACGAGTCCAGACGATGGGGAGTGAGGAATGCCGGCCGATGCGGACTGGCGTGACATCGACCGACTGACCCGCCGAATCGACGAGCTGGAAGAGCTCGCGAAGATTCAAGGGCAGGTGATTGCCCACCTTCAGACGGCCCTCGGATTCGGCGCGGACCACACGAAGAGAGCAGTGCCCGCCGGCACTTCTGAGGGCGCCGCAAGCCGTGTCGAAGATGTCTCCTCTTCCACACCCGAAATGGACTCTCACCTGCTGGACCGGATTCCGACGCGAGGTCCCGGGAGTCCCGCCCCCGCGAACCAGGTAACGCCGCAACACGGAAGGGTGAGCTACCCGCTCTCGAGGCGGACGGCCTTGGCGGTTGGTCTCGCCTCGCTGGCCGGCGTCGCCGCCGCCGTCGGCAACGCCCAGACCGCGGCTGCCGCCAATCTGGACGGTGAGGTCGACGGCGGCAACTTCAAAGCGGTTGGCCCAGCGCCGGCGAGCGCAATCGCCTTCGATGCGACGGCAACCGATTCCGGCGGTACTCCACTGTTCGCCTTTGGATTGAGCGCCGCCGGCTCCTCGGCCGGCGTTTCCGCGTCAGGAACGACCACCGGCGTTTATGGCTCAGGCGCCACGGGGGTTTCCGGCCTCAGCGCCTCCGGCGTGGGCGTGGCGGGGCGCAGCGAGGCGACCGCGGCGGAGAACCTCCTTGGATCCGGTGTCGCGGGTATCAGTGCTGGAGGCGGGGGCAGCGGAGTCAGTGGGTACAGCTCCATGGTGCCCACGGCCCCCACGCCTCCCCTGGCGACCGGAGTCTATGGCCACGGCGATAGCTACGGTCTTTGGTCGGAAGGGGCAGTCGGTGCGATCAGCATGAGCATCACGGGAGGCGACGGGCTGCAGTCATCATCCTACGCGGATCCCTCTCGGACCACACTGGGCGCCGGAACGGGCGTCTCGGGTTCGAGCGGCAGTGGCATCGGTGCCCAGGGCGCAAGCGTGTCCGGCTTCGGCGTCTCCGGGTTCAGCACGGGGAGCGTGGGCGTTCGCGGCGAAACGGCGGCCGCGACGGCGTCCGGAGTGCACGGGATCGGCCGGGCGGCAGGCGCCGTGGGGGTTCACGGCGCCGGCGGCCAGGCGGGCATTCGCGGCGAGAGCCCGGCGGGGATCGGCGTGGACGCGCGGAGCGCTGCGGGCATCGCGGTTCGCGCCACGGGGCCCCGCGGGATTGTGGTGAGCAGTGCCACGGGAGTGGGCGTCGACGTCGAAACGACAACCGGGATCGGCGTCCACGTACTGGCTGGGGACGGTCTTCCCGTGTCGACGACCAACCAGAGCGCTGCCCATCCGGCGATCTCGGCCTCCAACACGCTCGGCGGTCCAGCCCTGCGGGCCACGAGTATCAGCGGATACGGGGCAGTCTTCACCGGCGGCAGGGCGCCCCTGAGGTTGACGCCGGCCGCCAAGGCCGGACATCCACGTTCGGGGGCCCATCAGAAGGGCGAGCTGGTGGTCGACCGGAACGGAACGCTCTACCTCTGCACCGCCGGGGGCCGCCCGGGCAGATGGCGGCGGGTCACGACGACGGCGGTGTGAACGCGGTCCGCTCCAAGGACCCTCAGTCGTCCGCCGTACCGGTGCCACTGGTCGAGCGCCTGCGAGGACACGTCGAAGCGCTCGATCGCGTTCGCCATCCCATCACGGCGCCCGACGGGCTCGACGCCGCGCGAAGCTACCTCGGCGAGACGCTGGACCGGCTCGGTTTCCGGGTCGACCTGCAGCTGGTGACCGATCAGCCGGTGAATCAGTACAACGTCATTGCCAGGGCACCGGGAGACATTTCTCCACTCGCGCTCGTTCTCGAAGCCCACTACGATACCGTCCCCGACAGCCGCGGAGCCGACGACAACGCGAGCGGTGTGGCCGGGATGCTGGAGATTGCGCGACTCATCGGGCCCCAGGCGGGTCTGGCGTTCGCTTCGTTCTGCCTCGAGGAGGACCGCCTACAGGGAGCGGCTGCCTTCGTGGATTCCCTCGGCTGGCGAGAACGCCCGGCCTGCATCGATCTGGAGATGATCGGCTACACCCGACCGGAGCCACTCGGACAGCGCCTCCCCATCCGTATGGCCGGGCGGAGATGGGAGCTGCCGCTTCCCTACACGGGGCAGGCCATCGCCATCGCCTCCAACTGGCGGTCTCGCCGGCTGGCGAAGGCCTTGGCGTCGGCGTGCGCCCACGAGGGTCAGCTGGCGATTCCGCTGGCGCTGCCGGGGCTGGAGTGGGCGATGCCCGACATTCGTCGCAGCGACCATGCCTTCTTCTGGCGCCGGGATCTCGAGGCAGTCATGGTGACCGATACCGCGAACTTCCGGAACCCGCATTACCACCGGCCGACGGACATCCCCGAGACGCTGGACTTTCCGTTCATGAGCCGCGTCGTCCGCGGCACGGCACGGTATCTCTGTCGGCAGCTCAGGGACAACCGCAGCGGTAGGAGTGCGGCGTGAACGGCGCCTAGGCCGCCTCGATCACCCCATCCCGACATGCTTCGGAAGCGAGCCACAGCCGGGCAACGCCGATCCGGGCATCCGCCATCCCGTAGTAGACGTCAAAGATCTCTTCGCTCCGCTGGTCGATGCCGGTCGGAAAGACGACGTTGTTGACGACGCCCAGGAGCTCCTGCTCCGTGTTTGGTATCAACACCGGCTCTTGGGAGCGCCAGACGACCCGGCGCACGTCCCAACGATCGAGAATCAGCGCCCCGGCGGAGTAGCGCAGCCGCTGCGGCTGCCCTTCGGCAGAGATGCGCTCGATGCCGTGATGGAGGAGAAGCCAGCCGCAGGGAGTGAGAACCGGCGGCGTGCCTCCGCCGATCTTGACCTCTTCCCAGGAGTACTCAGGCCGTATGAGAAGGTGATGACGGCTGAGCCGCAGGAGTGACTCCCCGTCGCCTGTGACCTCCGACAAGGGGACGTAGGACACCCAAATGCTGGCCGGAAGCTCAGTGAGCTGATGGGCGACGCGGCCGTCCTGGTCCACGCCCGTCATGGGACGGTGCGCCATCGCCAGGGCCAGATCGCCATCCGGACCCATCACCGGGTGGGGAAAGAAGAAGGCGTCCTTGTTGTCGAAGGCGTTGAAGTCGATGCCGTTCTCGGTCTCGAACTGCACCGGCCCCAGCCGGCGCCACTGAAAGAGATCGTCGGAGACGGCGAGCGCGATTCGCGGCCCGCCCGGGCCGAAGCCGGTGTAGGCCATGACGTACTTGTCGATGGCGGACACGTAGGTGATGCGCGGATCTTCGCAGCCGCCCTCAGTCCCTCTCGTCTCGTAGGACTCCAGCGGCTCGAGCACAAAGCCCAGACGCTCGAGATCGACCGGTCTCCCCGACTCATCGGCGATGATCCGGGTCATTCTGATGCGTGAGTAGTTGCCCTCGGCGACCACCCGCGCAAAGAGATACAGCTCCCCATCCCGTCCTCTGGCAACCGCGGGGTTCAACACCCCCCATGCTTCGGTGGGCTCACCGGTCAGGGGCTGCATGATGACCCCAAACCGCTCCACCGCTGCCACAGGATTCACTCCCTGCACCTCACGTGTAAAGTTGCTGTTCGTGGAACACCCCACGAGCCGAATCATAGCGCGCTTCCGGGCTGAGCACAAGACCCGGGCGATCAAGAATGATGTCGAATTTTCCGAGTCGCGGAAGCGGTGCACCGGCTCGCGGTGCGACGATTCAATGATACTATCGTCAGTTGGGCGGCCAAAAGACTAGTCGTCAAGGATACAACCGTGGCAAGATACGCCGGCATCATCGGGATTTTGAGCTTCTGCCTCGGCGTCCTGGCGTTCTCCCCCACCGTGGGCGCTTCGGCAAGCGGACATCGCTCTCCGGTGCAGGCGGCCGCCTCCCCATCCGTGACGCCCACGCTTCCCGATCCACAGACGCTCATGTCGCAGGCGGCGTCCCACTCCCGGTCCCGGCACAGCGTGTTGGTCAGCGGCACGGTGCGAAGCTCCAATGACCGCGTGTATGACGGCTCGACCTTCTGGGCCAACTTCTCCTGGCGCAAGCACCTCTTTCACAACCTGGAGCACTATCGACGGCCCACCACACTGGGCGCCTTCACCAAGGTCCGAACCATTCGCCGTGTCGCCATCGGCGCGTGGCTGGCCGTCCACGTCCATCGTCATTGGTACTGCACCAAGACGACCCAGCGGCAAAACGCCGGCTACTGGCAGCCCCCAACCTTCACGCTGACGTCGCTAAAGACGCTCGGTAAGGGCAAAGTAGGCCCCTATCCCGTCTGGCTCGTCGCAGGGTCGTTCAAGGAGCATTCCCGCTCCTCGACCCTCAGAGCAAGCGTTACGGTGGATATCGATCAGGCGGACTATCTGTTTCGAGCCGCCGTCGCCAAGGGCACCGTCCGCACAAAGCACGTGGGCCAGGCCACGCTCCATCAGTCGGTTCACTACAGCAGCTACGGTCGCCCGGTCACGGTGAAGCTGCCGGCCGCCTGCAGCAGCTGATCTCGAACGGGGCGGGTGAGCCTGCCACCATCGAATAGCCGTTCCGAGCCCGGCGCTTTGGAGATCACGCTGCTCGGAACCGGAGCGCCTCTGGCCATCGGGCGGCGGGCCTTCGGCATCCTCATCTCTGGACCGGGCCGCGAACCCCTGCTTATCGACAGCTGCGGCGGTTTCGAGCTGGCAGAGGCGCTCAGAGCCGCCGGCATCGACGTGGAGAAGATCGGCTCGGCGATCCTGACCCATCAGCACCTCGATCACATCGGAGGCATGGCCGCGCTCCTCTTTGCCAACCGACGGGTCAAGGTGTGGTCGAACGCCGAAACCCGCCGCGCGACCACCGCGGTCTTGGGGGCCGGCTTCCCCGAGATTGGCCTCGACCGCGACGTCGAGTGGCGGCAGGTGTGCGACGGATCGTGGATCGAGCACGGGGATCTCCGACTGGGATTCTTCGCGGTTCGGCACCGCGTGCCGACACTGGCGGTCCGGATCGAGTGGTCCGGAGGAGCGGTGGCAATCAGCAGCGACGCGGCGCCCTGCAACCGACTGACCGAGTGCGCAAGCGACGCACACCTGTTTGTCTGCGATGCCCTCTGCCAATCAGCGAATGGGAGAGATCGAACGGCTCGGCGGTTGGTCCACTGCACGGCCGCTGAGGCGGCGGAAACGGCGAGAGAGGCGGGAGTCAGGCGTCTGGTGCTCACGCACCTAGCCCGCTTCGCGGACGCCCAGACGATGCTCGCCGAGGCGCGATCCGTCTTTCCCGGCCCGGTGGAGCTGGTCGAGGACGTCACTACCTTCGTCCTGCCGCGAGCAACTTAAGACTCCAGACAGGCAGCCACAGCTGAGAACGGCACGGCTTTTGCTGAGTGCCGCGGGCCGAAGATGGGAGATGTGAGGCATGTCCACTCAGATCGAGGAGCCTTGGTGGTCCCGAAACAAGTGGATCTTGCCCGTGATTCTCGGGCTGATCATCGTCGGCGTGGTGGTGGGTGTGCTGCTGGCCAGCCACATGCACCACACGGCTGCCCATAAGCATCGGGCGACACCCACACCAACCTCGACGCCCACGCCCAGGCCTCACCGAACGCCTACGGCGACGCCCACGCCTGTGCACCGGGCAAGCCCCACGCCATCGCCGAGCCCCACTGCCACTCCCACGCCAACGCCGAGCCCCACCCCGGTCCCGACGGTCAACGGCCACAAGCTCGGCGTCATCAATCACTCTTCGACCCGCGTTCAAGACCTGCAGAGAGCGGCGACCAATCATCAGAAGGGATTCACCCTCTATCTGAACCCACTGATGGTGGTCCAGTACACGCTGCAGTCGTATGGGTTCACGGGCACATTCCAGGTCATCCATCTGGCACACGGCTCGGGCGGCTCGCCGACACCCACGCCCACGCCGTATGCCGGCGCAAGCGGCATCCCGACCATCAAGTTCCAGGTCCTTTACCAGAACAAGACCTACTTCGTGTTTGTTTCGCAGCCGGCCAAGCGCGGGGCCGGCGGCATCTGGCTCATCACCGAGATCACACCGGGCCCATAGCCGGCAGGCAGCATAGAACAGGGGAGACCTATCGCCCTCCAGGCACCTAGACTGGAGAACCATGCGATACGGCCTCGTTGTTTCGAACGTCGGCAGCTATGCCCAGCCGGCTTGGTTCATCAAGCTCGCCTCGGCGGCGCAGGCCTCAGGTTGGGAGGCCGTGCTGGTGTGGGACCACCTCGGCTTCGTCTGGGAAGCGCCCAGCGCCGATCCCTGGGTCTTGCTGTCGGCCACGGCCGCCCGCTGTCCCGGACTCACCTTGGGGACGGCCGTATGTCCGCTGGCTCGCTACCGGCCTCACCGTCTGGCGTCGACCATCTCCACCTTGAGTCATTTGACCGAAGGAAATCTGGTGCTGGGAGTGGGGCTTGGCGGTGTGCCGGGCGAGTTTTCGGTATTCGGAGAAAGCGCCGAGACCCAGGAGCGCGCCGCGCGGCTGGACGAAGCGTTGGAGGTGCTCGCAGCACTGTGGACCGGTGAGGAAGTGACCCATCACGGCCGCTTCTATACGGTCGACGGCGTGACGCTGGCTCCCTTGCCCAAGGGCAGGATGCCGGTGTGGGTCGGCGGCAACAGCGCCGGGGCCATGGCCAGAGCCGCCCGGCACGAGGGCTGGATCGCCGACACCACGGATGCGTTGGAGATGACCATGGAGCCGGCTGAGTTCGAGGACCGGCTGATGGAGATCCGCTCACATCTCCTGCCGCAGGCGCCATTTGAAGCAGTGGCCATGGGATATTCGCAACCGACTGAGACGGACACCGTGCGGGCCTTCAGAGACGCCGGGGCGACGGTCTGGCTGGAGTCTCTTCACGACATCCGAGGTACGCCCGAGGAGGCGCTCAGCCGGGTGCTCGCCGGTCCGCCTCGGGCTTGACCCCGAGCGGTCGCAGGAGCGGCCTGCCCGCTGTACTAGAGCACGACTCCCAGCTTGATCTCCACCATGCCGTCCCGGACGCGGGCGTCGTAGTAGGGCTGCGGCCGCGTGGCGGGTCCGTGCACGACCGTTCCGTCGACCAGGCGATATTCCGAGCCATGGCAGGGACAGATGATCGTCTCATCGGTGACCGTGCCGCCTGCCAGGGAGCAGCCGGCATGCACGCACGTATCCGATAGCCCGTAGATGTCGTCTCCCCGCTGGAGCACCATGACGGGCACGCCGTTGACCTCGCCCTTCACCGGCACTCCTTCCTCGAGATGCGCGGCCGGCATCAGCGGCGTGAACTCCTTGGGCGGATCCTCGAACGCGGTGTGGTTGACGCCGTACCCGAGATCGAAGACTTCATCACCGCCCAGATACGCTCCGGAGGTCAACACCAAGAGCCCGAGATCAGAAAGAGCGACACCGGTCTTTCGATGGCCTGAGCGGCGCAACAACAGTGAGAGCGCGTAGCAGCCCGTGGTGGCCACCATCAGCAGCCCGTGCAGGAGACCCACCTTTCGGGTTTTCCCATAGGTGTCGCTCCAATCCACGACGCCGCTGCTCGCCGCCCCGAGGGCAGCCGCCAGGCCCACCCCCACGGCCAGGTCGGCCGCTCCTTCCAGCTCCTGCTTTCTGGTCCCGCCTCCGATCACATCCATCACAGCCGCCGTAACCCACGCACCCACCGGCACGTCGGTGATTGCCGGGTGCAGCGGGTGGCCCAGCCACGCTCCGTTCAGCAGATCTTTGGCCTGACGGCCCAGATCTCCACGGCTGCCGATTGCGTTGCCGACGGTCTGCTGCAGGGTGTCGCCGAGAGTGTCCAGCCAGGCGAGCTGGCTCACGAATCGATCGATGTTGGGATACATGGTGCGCTCCTGGCAGATGGCGTTGTCCCTCTGGTAGCTGCAGGATGCCTGCCACCTTCGCTGAGATGAGCGCGGTGTGAGAATCGAGAGCCGGCCATCATGCATGCGGCACGGCCGGGGAGGAACCGTGACGGAACAGGAGCGACGGATCTACCGGATCGGCGTGATCCCGGGAGACGGCATCGGCCCGGAAGTGGTGCGGGAGGGCTTGAAGGTCCTGCAGGCGACCGCGGCACATGAAGGCTTCGGCTACGAGCTGGTCCACTTCCCCTGGAGCTGTGCCTACTACCTGGAGACCGGGGAAGTGATGCCCCAGGAGGCGTTGGAGGATTACCGGAAGCTCGACGCCATCCTCTTCGGGGCCGTGGGCGACCCACGGGTCAAAGGAGGTGTACCGGAACGGGCCATCATCTTTACGCTCCGCTTCGGCCTGGATCTGTACGTGAACCTGCGGCCCGTGGTCCTGCTCGACTCCCGTCTTTGTCCCCTGAAGGGCAAGGAGCCGCGGGATGTCGACTTCGTGGTCGTGCGCGAGAACACCGAGGACGCCTACACGGCCATCGGCGGCCAGCTGCGGCGCGGCCAGCCGGGCGAGGTGGCCATCGCGGAGATGATCTTCACCCGACAGGGGGTGGAGCGGGTGATCCGCTACGCCTTCGAGCTGACTCAATCTCGCGGAAAGCGGAAGCATCTGACCCTGGTCGACAAGTCCAACGCCATCGGCGCCATGGACATCTGGAGACGGGTCCTGTCAGAGGTCGCTTCCGACTATCCGGATGTCGAAACCACGGCGATATATGTCGATGCCGCGTGTCTGTATATGGTCGAGCGACCGGAGATATTTGATGTCGTCGTGACGACCAACCTGTTCGGCGACATCCTGACCGACCTGGGCGCCGCCATTCAGGGCGGCATGGGCTCGGCCGCCTCGGGAAACATTCACCCCGGTCAGACCTCGATGTTCGAGCCGATCCATGGCTCTGCGCCCGACATCGCGGGGCAGAACCTTGCCAGCCCCATCGCCACCATCCTGGCCACAGCCATGCTGCTCGATCACCTTGGTGAGAGCGAGGGCGCCGCACGCATCAATCGAGCCGTGCGCGAAGCGGTCGTGGATGGACGCATCCCTTCGCTCGACGCTCGATCCGGCCTGCCCACCGATCGTCAGGGGGACATCATCGCGGCCGCCGTCGTCGGCCAGGAGCGGACCATGAGCCGCCGGTAGGGCCTGCCGGACCAGGGCCCGCGTTCGTCGCGACAAGGCCCCATGGAATAATTCGATGCATCAGGAGAGGACACCGATGACCGACACAGACGTATACATCCTGGAGGGCGCTCGCACGCCGTTCGGCGCCTTCGGTGGCGGGCTGAAGGACGTTTCGGCCACCGACCTCGCCGTGGTTGCGTCCAAGGCGGCCCTGGAGCGCTCGCACACGGCGCCCGACGAGGTCGATCAGGTTTTTTTCGGCAACGTCATGCAGACCAGCCCCGATGCCATTTATCTGGCGCGCCATGTTGGTCTACGGGCCGGCCTACCGCAGCAGGTCCCGGCCCTGACCTTGAATCGACTCTGCGGCTCCGGCACGCAGGCCATCATCAGCGGCACGCAGGCCATTCTGATGGGCGAGGCGGACCTGGTCCTGGCCGGCGGCACCGAGAACATGAGCCAGGCGCCGTTCCTGGTTCGCGGCGCCCGCTGGGGGCTGCGCCTGGGTAGCACCCAGTTTCAGGATTACCTCTGGGAGTCGCTCACCGACTCATACTGCGGCTTCGACATGGCGCACACAGCCGAGAACCTGGCCGACCGATTCGGCATTACCCGGGAGGAAACCGACCGGTATGCGCTCCGAAGTCAGGAACGCACCCGGCACGCACAGGAGTCGTGTTATCTGACCGAGGAGATCGCGCCCGTGACCGTGGAGGGCCGCAAGGGCAGCGTCGAGATCGCCACCGACGAACATCCGCGTCCGGACACCACACTGGAAGCCCTGGCCAAGCTCAAACCCTACTTCAAAGGCGACGGCGTCGTCACCGCGGGCAACGCCAGCGGGATCGTCGACGGAGCCGCAGCGGTGGTGCTGAGTCGAGATGCAGGGTCCAACGGAGCGAAGCCCCTCGGGCGGGTGATTTCCTGGGCCGTCGTGGGAGTCGAGCCGGAGATCATGGGCATCGGACCGGCACGCGCGATTCCGATGGCGCTCGAGCGCGCCGGGTTGGGGCTCGACGACGTCGACCTCATCGAGATCAACGAGGCGTTCTCGGCCCAATACCTGGCGGTGGAGAAGGATCTGGGCCTCGACCGCGAGAAGGTGAACGTGAATGGCGGAGCGATTGCTTTGGGGCACCCGCTCGGCGCGAGCGGCGCTCGTCTTCCCCTGACGCTCCTGCGCGAGCTTCGCCGTCGCGGCGGAGGTACCGGAGTCGCCTCGGCCTGCATCGGAGGCGGCCAGGGAATCGCGTTGGTGGTGGCCACCGCCTGAACATTCACGGGACGGCGCAACCAGGATCCGTTGGACGGATGGGAACCGGTTTCCAGCCACTGTGCCGGGCGGCGCTAACTTAAAGGCCGCTCGTCTGCACGCCGACCTGGGGACCACAAGGGAATACCTGTCGCGGCGTGCCTCGGCTCCTAGCTCTCGCTACCCGTTCAGCCAGACGTTGCCGCTCGCCCGGCTCTCAGGAGAAGACCAGCAAAAGAGGAGCGACTCCGCTTGTCCGCGGGCGGAGTCGCTCAGAGCAGAGAGATTTCCGCTCGGGGCCACAGTCGAGGCTGACCCTACTGTACATCGGCGAAGCGCCGTCGCCAAAACGGCTCGGTCAACAGCCTCGAGGCAGCTCCGTAACCGCCAACATGGCTATGCACGCTACTCGTTGATGAGCAGGGAATCGTCTCCCACACGGCCGGCCATTTCGAACTCGGGCCGCAGACTGCCCGGCTCGGTCCACAGGTATGCCGAGATGTAGCCGCACTGGAGGCACTTGCAGGCGACGTGGCGGTGCATCAGATCCTGTTCGAAGAACATCTGACCGCCACACCGGCCACAGGGAAAGCCGCTCTTTCGTCCGCGCCCGCGTCTCATGCCGCCCTCATTTTGAAGGCTGGCAGCCGCTGAATCAATAGCCGCCCCGTTGTTGCGCTCGTCACTTTATCCGGAGCCACTTCACTCGCCCGTGCCCAACCGTCCTGCCGACTCCCCATCGAAACCGCTGGATGAGGTGATGATGATGTTTCCGTTCCTTGGCCAATGCCGCGCCCCAATCTTGGCCCCCGAGAAAGTCGTGGAACCACGCACGCGTGATCGGATCACCAAACCGTGGAGATACGCCGCGACGGGAGAAGGCGGAGATGACCCAGCTCCAAATGATCTTCAGCCGTAGTTTGCCCGTCCGAGGCGTCCACAGGATGCGGTGGCCCGTTCGGGCAAAGTTCTGGGATAAGACGTTGGGTCCGGCAACGCGCTCACGTCCAGTCGCCGGGCCGATGTGCAGACCGCGGCACAGCAGATTCAGCCAGTATCCATAGATCGCGTCATGCGGATGCGCCCGCACGCCGGCACGCGAGAACAGGCGGCTCGCGTGCGGGATACACAGCGGAAGCGGTCGGAATCCGAAGAGCTGGTCTAGGGTGCCGAAGCGGTAGCCCCGGCTGCGGAGGTCGCGAATGATGGTCGGGAGCGCACCCACGGTCTCGCTCCGGTCACCTCCGCCATCGTGAAGGATCACGATGCTGCCCGGCTGCACGTTGTCGACCACTCGGGAAACGATCAGACTCTTGCCGGGAAGCGTCCAATCGGATGGATCGACCGACCACGTCACCGTCCGGAGCCCGAGTGAGGCAGCAATGCCGATGATCCGATCGTCCACGTCTCCATAGGGAGGGCGGAACCAATGCGGCCGTACCCCTGCGACTCCGTGAATCGTCGCCTGGTCCCGCTGGAGCTGAGCCACCACGGCAGGAGTTGAGAGACTCTTGAGATCGAGGTGGCTGTAGGTGTGATTTCCGATCTCCTCACCCGCCCTCACCTCGGCCTTGAGGTAGTTGGGAAACACGGGCACATGGAAGCCCACAATGAAGAACGTGGCCGGAACATGGAACGCCCGCAGCACCTTAAGAACCCCGGGGGTGTATGGCGACGGCCCGTCGTCGAAGGTGAGGGCCACGACCGGACGGCCAACCGGTCCAGACGAGATCACGCCGGTTGCCGGCACCCGTGCCGCGCCCGCCGGCATCACAGAGAACGTCACGCAGGCCGCGAATAGCAGCGCGACCGTCCGCAGTCCAACACCGGCCGAGAGGGGCTTGATCGGGTGCGAATTGGCGTCCACGCAGCCTAACCGTAGCAGACCAACAGCGGAGCCGCTGCCGGATGCGCACGCCCAGGATCGGCCTCCCCCGACGCTGCTGGGATGAGTGCCTGGGCCGTCGTCTTGGTCTTGTTCGCGGCGGCCTTCCACGCCGCCTGGAATACCCTTCTCAAGAGCAGCGATGAACCGCTGGCGACTGCTTCCCGAGCCGCGCTCACCTCCACGCTGCTGTGGACGCCCGTGGCCATCGTGGCCTGGTTTCTCCTGGGTATGCCCGGGTTTCCCCCACTGGCGTGGCTCCTTGCGGGGGTATCGGCCCTATTGGAGCTCGTTTACTTCGTCTTCTTGTCGCGGGCGTACGAGCGGGGCGAGCTTTCCACGGTCTATACGCTGGCCCGAGGGACCGCTCCGCTGCTGGCCGTCATCCTCGGGTTGACCGTGCTCGCGGAACGCCCCGGTCTCGTGGAGTTCGGCGGGATCTGTTGCGTCTTGGCGAGCCTCATTTTGGCTACCCGGCCGACGACCTCCCAGGCCGCCGCCGTCCCGGCGTTGCTCACCGGGCTGACCATCGCTCTGTACTCCGCTGTCGACAGCGTGGGCGTGCATCAGGCGCCGCCGTGGCTCTATGGCTTCGTGGTGTGGGCGTTCACGGCTGCCCTCCTCACCGTCCTGCGAGCAGCTCGGGGGCGCATCACGGTACGGGAGGCGCCCGTGGGGAGCCGGCCGAACCGTGGCAGGGGCGGTGACAGGCGATCTCTTGGGACGGACCTGCTGATCGGCGTCTTCATGACCGGCACCTATCTCCTCATCCTGATCGCCTTCAGGCTTGCACCGCTGATTGTGGTCGCGCCCCTGCGGGAATCGTCGATCATCATCGTCGCCCTGTGGAGCGTCTACCGACTGGGTGAGAGAAGCCGCATGGCCGCGCGCTTGATGGGCGCGGTGGGCGTTGCGATTGGCGCAACGCTAATTGCTGTCCATTAACGGCTAGGACCTCATAGCCAAAAGAGGCCCCGCGCGCAACCGATTCAGGGGATTCCGGGAAACGCGTAAACCTCCCATAGATTCGTCAACACGGATCGCGACTCGGATCCGGCTCGGCTGACTCGGTCTCCAACCAAGGGACCACGGAGCGAAAATTCCCTCTCACCTCTACCCGGAATGAAACGGCAACTCTCTACCCTCGTCCTCTCTCTGACGCTTGCGTCTTCGCTCTCGGCGGCCTCGACCAGCTTCGGCATTCCGGCCGCCGGTGCGACCACGCTTACCGGCAACATGGTGGTTCAGGAAGCCATGCGCTTCTTGCATTACCGCTATGCCTACACGGGCTCGACTCCCAAGACGGGGTTCAGCTGCATCGGCCTTGTCTACTACGTCTTCCAGCATCTCGGGGTCGACATGCCCGGCAATCTCTCCTCCGCCATGGCCACCTACCCTCGCGTTCGAGAGCGAGATCTGCGCCGTGGCGACCTGATCTTCTTCCAGAACACGGTCTGGAAGGGTGTCTCTCACGTTGGGATCTATATCGGGCAAGGGCGAATGATCAGCGCCGAGAACATCAAGCGCGGTGTCACGATCACGGCGCTCCGGCATGATCCTGTCGAGGGCAGCTACTGGCAGAGACACTACCTGACCTCCGAGGCCCCGCTTCCCCAGCTCGATCGATCCGTGGGGATCCACCGAAGCAGCTCTGCCTCCGGTCACGCCGTCGTCACGGTGTCGAGCCTCAACCTTCGTTCGGGCCATTCCGTGAACGCGACCGTCATCACTGTCCTCACGCAGGGAACCGGCGTTGAGATCCGCGGCGACTGGGGGCAGTGGGCCCACGTGCGCCTGACCAACGGGATCTGGGGCTGGCTGGTGCGGACGGGTCTCAGCGCATCGAGTCGAGCGGCAGGTGGCGGCGGTCAGTCACGAAGGGCCTCAGGCTGGGCCAAGGTCGAAATCGATGGACTGCACATGCACACCGGCCCGGCGGTCTCGGACCCCATCATCACGAGTCTTCGGTATCACCAGGTGGTGCGGGTGGTCGGACACTCGTCCGGCTGGGACAAAATCGCCGCCGGCGGCCGCGATGGCTGGTCGGTCGCCTACGGACTCGAGGCCGCCGCGAAACCCAAGCAATCTGGTCGCCATGGCGGCTCGGTTGCGCATCGCCCCGGTACCACCTACTCCGTCCTGGCCGGCGTCAACGTTCACGATGGGCCAAGCGTGGCCGCGCCGGTCGTCGCCGTCACCGACGCCGGCACGCGCGTGGTGGTGCGAGAGGTCAAGGATGGATTTGCGCGGGTTCGCACTTCCTCGGGCCAAACGGGCTGGTTGCTGACCCGATTCATCCAGCACTTTTCCGCTCGCGGCCATGGAACTCTGTCCAACTCGCATGGCGGCAAAAAGCCCAAGCATGGGCCGGTCGGTAAGGCGGCGGTGCTGACCGGAACCGCACACCTACGCACCGGCCCCAGCCTCAGCGCCCGTATTCTCGGCTGGGTCAAGGTCGGCTCACGGGTCCGCGTCCTGCGGACGGTTCAGGGCTGGGACTTCGTGCGGGTCAGGCCGAAGCTGTCCGGCTACGTGTACGGTCCGTTTCTGTCCGTGCAGTAGGCCCGACGGCCTCCCTCAAGAACAGACACGCCGCCACGGACCCAGATTCAGGCGCTTCCGCATGGCATTGAAGCGCAAACCATCAGCCCGGCGACAGAATCGCTGTCGCGATAGGGCGTACTCAACCTCGAACACCGGCTTTCGGTGACGAATGAAGGGCAGCAGCTTCCGACACTCCTGGTACTGAAAGCACTGCTCGTCCAGCGACCAATCAAAATATGGCTGCAGTCGCGCCGCCTGATCGACGTCGTTCTTGAGAGCCACCGAAAGATGGTGCCGATGCGCCAGGTTGGCCAGAAAGACGTTGTAGCGCAGCTGGTCGGCGGCTGAGAGCCGGAAACCGGTGGAGTTCTGGTACCCGTCGACATTGTCGAACTCCACAGCGTCGAACCGCTTGCGCCGGCATCGCTCCACCCGAGCTCTCATGAGGGGTTGGAGGATGTTGAGCTTGCGGATGTCGAGCCAGCGTTCGCCGGGCCATCCCTGCAGCTTCCTGCCGATGACGCTCCGAGGAAACCGACGTCCATCGGGACGCCAGTTCTCCCAGGACCCGGCATCGATATAGCAGGTAACCTTGCGACCCTGTCGGTGCAAAAGTCTCACCTGACGGGCCGTCGTGTCAAAGAGGTCGACGTCGTACATGCGTCCGGAGACTCGCGGATCGAGGCGGCCGCTGAGCTGCCATTGCCAGCGTAGCCGGATGGGTGGATGCCAGCACCTCGGGCATCGAACCGGCGCGGGAAGATGCGGATGGTGGACGGCGCTTGCTGTCCCAGGCAGGAGCACCGGGAGCAGTGCGAGCGGTATCGCCAGAACACGTGTCATCCTCGCCACATGCTAGCGCCGTGCCGGGTCCCAATAGCGGAGGTCTCGCGGATGCCTGCCCCATCTTTGGGGCGCCAGTCGTGTCGTATAAAGGGACGCGTCCCACGGCCCGGATGTGAGGGACGAAAATCCCTCCTGGAGCGCGTTAGATGGCACGAGCCGTGGCGAAGCGAGAAGACCTGCCGGTCGAATACACATGGGACCTGGCAAGCATCTTCCCCTCTGAGTCTGACTGGGACGCCGAGGTCGAGAAGACCGCCCAGATGCTCCAGAAGCTGGATGGCTATCGAGGGCGGCTGGCCGAGAGCGGAACGATCCTGCTCGAGGCGCTCGAGACCATCGAACAGATTTGGACCCGTCTCGGTCATGTCTTCGCCTACGCTTCGATGTTGCGGGATCAGGACACAACCAACCAGGCTGCCGCGGCCAAGGATGACCGCGCGATGGGCCTCTATTCCCAGGTGAGCGCGGCGACCGCGTTCGTCGAGCCGGAGATCCTGGCCATTGGCGCCTCAACCCTACAAAACTGGATGAACGAGACCTCGGGCCTGGAGATCTACGGCCACTACTTCGATCACCTGGAGCAGCAGCGGGCGCACATTCGATCGCCCGAGGTCGAGCAGATTCTGGGCATGGCGCTCAATCCCTTCGGCACTGCTCGCCAGATCCACGGAACACTCGCCGACGCCGACCTCACCTTCGCTCCTGCCGTCAGCTCGAGTGGAGACAGGATCGACCTTTCTCAGGGAAACATCGATGCCTTGATTACCGACTCGGATCGGGAGGTCCGCAGGACCGCTTTCGAACACTATGCAGACGCGCACCTCGCACTGCAGAACACCATGGGAATGTGTCTGGCGACCGGCGTCAAACAGGATGTCTTCAGCGCACGCGTTCGCGGTTATCAATCGAGCCTCGAGGCGGCGCTTCACCCATATCACCTGCCCGTCGAGGCCTTCCACAACCTCGTGGATGCCTACAAGCGACATCTGCCCACGTGGCATCGCTACTGGCGGCTTCGACGCGAGATGCTCGGGTACGACACGTTCCACGTATACGACATCAAGGCCCCCATGACGGTCGATCCGCCCCAGGTTCCTTACCAGGAGGCCGTTCGGTGGATCGTCGACGGCATGGCGCCTCTCGGTCGTGAGTATGCGGAGACGATGCAGCGCGGCGCGACGAATCAGCGCTGGGTCGACATCTACCCCAATGAGGGCAAGCGCGCGGGCGCCTATTCAGGCGGATGGCAGGGGACCCATCCCTTCATCCTGATGAGCTACACCGACGACATCTTCAGCATGAGTACGCTGGCCCACGAGCTGGGACACTCGATGCACTCGTACTACACCTGGCGAAACCAGCCACCCGTTTACGCACGCTACAGCACCTTCGTCGCCGAGGTGGCGTCCAACTTCAATCAGGCGCTGGTGCGTGACCATCTCCTCAAGAGCAGGAGCGACCGGAACTTTCAGATTGCGCTCATCGAGGAGGCGATGGCCAATTTCCATCGATACTTCTTCATCATGCCGGCCCTGGCCCGGTTTGAGTTGGAGCTGCACGAGCGGAGTGAACGGGACGAGCCACTCACGGCCGAGGTCATGAACGCCGTCATGGCTGACCTATTCGCCGAGGGCTACGGATCGGAAGTGGAGATGGATCGGGATCGTATCGGCATCACCTGGGCCGAGTTCCCGACACATCTCTACATGAACTTCTATGTGTTTCAGTACGCGACCGGCATCTCGGCGGCACATGCCCTTGTCCACTCCGTCCTGTCAGGCGGAGAAGAAGCAGCGGATCGCTACCTCCAGTTCCTTAAGGCCGGCGACTCTCTCTATCCGTTGGACGCTCTGAGGCTCGCCGGAGTCGATATGACGCGGCCAGAGCCTGTGGAACAGGCATTCGCCTATCTCGGCGAGATGGTGGACCGGCTGGGCGAGCTGGTGCGGGAGGAGCAATCGGCCGGGGTGTCGTAAGAAGTTTCGCTATCGGAAGCCGGAGGATTTCCCGAGGCGCTCACCAAGGACGAGTTGAGGAGACGGGCGCAGCGGCGGCCTAGCGGCGGCGCCCGGTGGGGGAACGAGGGCTGCTACCTTCGTGACCCAAACCAACCCATACGGCGTCTCCAGCAGGGCAGCCGAAACCGTTTGCGCGCGAGGCGCGACCAATCGGCTGAGATCCCAGGTCATGGACGAAGGCCTGAGCGCCAGCTGCCATCGAAGCGCGCGAATGGCTCGCCACCGGAAGCGACCGTGTACGTGCGTGTACCAGATGAAGCTATACGCACTCCCCGGCCACGCGGGAGGCAGGAAGGCGGACCCGGCGGTGAGGGGCTGGGCGGGCGTCCCCAGACGCTGCATGGTGGCGGCGACATGGGTCGAGACCATGGCCCAATGATCACCCGCCACAAAGCCGTAGCCGCTGGGAAGGACACCAAGGATCGATCCCGTTCGCCAGAACCAGTGCAGACGGTGGCCGCTGTGGCGCCGAATGGCGTGTGCAAGTAGGCGGGCCATCCCTCTGCGACCACGATTGGTCTGCAGATAGATGCTCCCAATGGAGCCCCAGCGGCCGCTGCTCAGACGTGCCCACCGCCATCCAAAGACATCGATTTCGCCACGCGCCTCGCGTCGGACCGGCGCCAATAGCCAGCCAAGACGGGATTGGACACCGAATCGAGACAATCCTTCCAGAGGCCGTTGCGCGCCGTCGGCCTGGAATGAAGCAAACCAGGAGGTTGATTCTGGTAGCTCTGACGCCAGGAATCCAGAGTTAGGCCCAACGGCGTGTGCCGACCTTCGATCAGGCCGGGCCAGGGAAAAGGCGACGCCACCCGCTGTGGGCTCCACCGCTCCCGCCGCCGTATGTAGGCGCGGCCCGATGACCTGGCTGAACGGGGAGCCGCTGAGGGCGCCACGGAGTGTTTGGGCCAGTCGGGGCGCGTGCCCCAGCAGCCGGCCATTGAGGAAAAATGCGCCGAATGGCTGGATCGGCAGTGCTTGGGCCAGGCGCTCATACATCGGGTCGCCGGCCAACGATGGGGCGCTGCCGGTGGCCACGTCGAGGACCCGCTCCAGCGCAAATGGCCCGGCTGCCAGAACGATGTATCCCTTCACTACCGAGGCGTAGTACTCCTTAGGCAGGAATCGTTTCGTCAGACCGCAGCTCGGCGACTTCTCCCGAAATACGCTCACCCCGTCGTAGCGGAAGGCCTGTTTGGGCCGGGAGAACGCGAACTCCGCAATCGCGTCTACCAGGGTCATTCGTACGGCAAGCGGCGCGACCACCACCATACGATCAATCAGCGTCCGGCTCGTATCCGGGACTCCTCCTCCACCGACGATGGCGACGGCGGACTGGTGACCGAGGTCCGGAAACTGGCGTGTGGGCTTACCGGCCGAATGTCGTCCACAGGATTGGCGGGCGCTCCAGGTCCATGCGTTGAGCCGGCGCCCAATCGGTTTCCAAGCCTGTTCCCCCGTCAGGCCACGACCCACATTTCCCATCAGGATGCCGGTCTCGTAGTCGGGGTTCAAGTCTGCTGAAACGAAGAAGGCCGTGGAAGTTGGCAACATCCCGGCAAGCGGCTTCTCGGCATCGAGCGCCACGGCCGGCACCGTCAACGCGGCGGTGACGCCTGTAATCAGGACGAAGCTGACGATGGCCGCTACTCCCGTTGCCAAAAGCAAGGGAGAACGGGGACGTTCGAGTCCCAACAGTTTGAGGAGAGACACGCGTCTTAGGCGCCGTAGTAAGCCCCTACGACTATGGATCATCGCATCTCCGCCAACCGGCACACGCCCGCCGCTCAATGAACATGCGGGCAGTCTCGCCGGCTCGTTCACCTGCGCCCCCACATTTGCCGAATTCTACAGGGATGCCGCGCTCTCGCGCTCCAAACCGCGGATTGCGACCGTTCTGGCACTCTTCTTGCGGCTCGCCGGGGACCGACGGATCGAGAAGGGGCTGGGGCTATGCGACTCAAAGATAAAGTGGCCATCGTAACCGGGGCAGACACAGGCATCGGTAAAGGAATCTCTATCTGTCTCGCACGAGAGGGAGCGGCCGTCACCATCGACTACCGGGGCGATCCCCAGCCGGCCGATGAGCTGGTCAAACAGATCGAGTCGTCTGGTGGCCGTGCCATGGCCGTCGCCGGCGATGTGACCAAGGCCGATGACATCGACAATCTCATCAGCCAGACGTGCTCGTCCTTCGGGAAGCTCGATATCTTCATCAACAACGCCGGTATCGAAACCAAGAAGCCGTTCCTCGAGATGCCGTTGGACGTCTACGAGAAAACCATCGCCGTCGATCTCACCGGACCGTGGCTGTGCAGTCAGAAGGCGGCCCAGCAAATGGTCAAGCAGGGCCACGGCGGCAGGATCATCAATATCTCCTCGGTCCATGAGGACATCACCATGCCCACCAACGCGGCTTACTGTGCCGCCAAGGGGGGCCTGCGGATGCTGATGCGGACCATTGCGGTCGAGCTGGCGCCCCACAAGATACTCGTGAACAACATCGCGCCGGGGGCCATTGACACTCCCATGGATGCACCCCTGAAAGAGCACCCGGAGCTGATGAAGGAGCTACTCTCAGAGATCCCGCTCGGGCGCATGGGCCAGCCGGATGAGATTGGCATGATGGCCGTCTATCTGGCCTCCGATGAGGCCGCCTATGTGACGGGCCAGACCTTCATCATCGACGGGGGCATGACGCGGCAGTCGGGGAGCCTCTAAGCAGACCCGATCGCGGTTCAGTAGGGCCGCCGACGGCCAATTCCTGCATAGGCCAGCGCCCAGCGACCGAACATCGTCGCCATTCCCCAGTGATGCGCCGACTCGAGCCGGCGCACGGATGTCGCGATCTCGCTTCGGGTCACATGACATGGGGCGGGCTGTCCCCGATCCTTGAGCGCATGTGCCGCGCGGGTCAGAAAGTCAACGTCTTCCCCGAGCCGAAGGTCGGGATCGAAGCCATGGAGCTCCCGGAACAGGGCAGCGTCGGCGAACAACATCTGGGCTCGAACCCCGAACCGGACCTTACCGAGCTCCATGAGAGCAAAGAACATTCGATCGATCCGGGAGCCTCCATCGGCCACGACGCGGATGCTCCCCGCCTGCATCCCCATTGAGCGTGCGCGCTGAACCTCGATCGCCAGGTTGGGCGCCGCCCACGAGTCTGCGTCCAGAAAGATGAATGTGTCGGCGATGGCCACCGCCGCGCCGGCATTCTTGGCCCTACCGATTCCAGCACGCGGCTCGTCGACAAGCCGTACCTTCCCGGACTGCACCTCGGCGAGAGACGACAGGCGAGCGACGGTTCCATCCGTCGATCCGTTGTCCACCACAATGCACTCCAGCCGCATATCACCCGCCGACTGAGCCAACACGGACCCGACGGCCCGCAGGATGTACTGCTCCTCGTTCCGAGCCGGAATGATGAACGACGCCGATGGCCGACCAGGTCCGTTGCCGTTCACGGCTCGAGATCGCCGGCCGCGCTCCCCGCACTCGGTGCCGGATCAGAGAGAACCTCGAGCAATTCTCGATAGGTTGCCGGCTCTATCCCCTCGGCGACCATTCGCCCCACCCTTCGGACCGCAGCCATCCACCCGTTTCCGCCGCTGGGGTCGGGGTGGAGGTAAACGGAAGTCGCACTGGAGCCGCCCAGCAGCAGCGGGGCCGACGCCGTCAACATCGAGGCGCCGAGCTGGTGCAGCGGATGCACGCCCATGTAGCCCCTGGTCCCCAACCACACCAGTCTTCGGTTCGGAAGGTCCTGCAGGGAGGTTATGCCGACCAGACCCCGAAACCCGGCTTCGGCCACCGCGTCTTCGGCTTCGTCGGTGATAAGCCACCCAGGCGGGCAGAAGACCTCTATCGATCCGAGACCAAGCTCTTCGAGCTCGGCACGGCCCCGGTCCACGGCAGTCAAGGCGTCGGCGCCGGAGAAGGTCAGGAACTCGGCCGCATGGGCAGCAAACAGCCGCCCCCGCAGCTGTCGGACGAGTGAGCCTCTGATCGGCCCGTGCGTGCGATGGCTGTAGCCGTGCAGCGCCACCTCACAGCCGCGCCGGCGCCACTCCCGTAGATGATTGGTCAAGCTTACGGCGCTACGAAGTTCGTGGCGACCTTCCCAGTTCGGCACGACCATGAGCGTTACCACGTCCATGCCCACACGGCGGAGTGCTTCCATCTGTTGAACGATCTGGGACTCGAAGGGCGGCGCCACGTCGTGCAGCGACACCACCAGCCTCGTCATCCCCTCACCGACCTCGACGAAGGTCGGGCACACGAAGGCCCATATCCACGACGCGTGCCGCTCGCACCGCGTACTGGGGAGCGGCCCACAGCAGCCACAGCAGCTCCGACCAGAGCCGCGGCTGACGGACGGCTCGGGACGGCTGCAGCCAATGATTGGAGATGGGCCGGGAAGGAGTATCGAGGACCACCCGAACGCTTGCGAAGCGCTCAATCGCACCGGCAACGGTGGCGGCTTCCATATCCACGGCGACACACGGACCGCCGAAGAAATGGGAACGATCACCCGACACCATCGATCTCGAGGTCAGCATCGCGCCGTGATGCGGCAGCCATCCCAGTAGTGTTGCCGCCACGGTCATTCGAGAGACGAGATCCTGGTCGCACTCGAACTCGCGCCCGTTTTCATCGACAACAGTCGACGGGATGATCACGCTTCCCGACGGCAAGTCATGACCCAGGGCGCCCGCCAAGCCCACGAGAATGGCTGGCCTCTGGCTTGACGGCCGCCACTCCGGGGCTCCGATTCCACAGTGCACAACGGACTGATCCGGCATCACGAGACGGGTGCACCAGTACTCCAAGCGTGAGGCGGCAAGCACCGTCGCATCCAATGGATCAGCGGTGGTGCGATTAGGCGTAGCCGTTCCGACGGAACCAGTCCACGGCTGCTTCAAGTGCCGCCTGCACAGGTCCCGGTTCGAATCCCAGCTCCACACGCGCCTTTTCAGCGCTCGCGTACATCAGTTCTCGACCCATGCGAACCCCCTCGAGCGGGATCCGAGGCTCCCTGCCGGTCAGCCGGCATCGCGCCTCATCGACAGCGGCCAATGCGAGAGCGAGCGGATAAGGCACCTCGAAGCGTGGCGGCGGACGACCGCTCAAGGTCGCCAGCTGCTCAAAGAGCCGACGGAGGCTCATGTTTTCACCCGCCAGCAGATATCTCTCGTTCGGCCTACCCGCCGTGAGGGCATCGATATGTGCCTTCGCCACGTCCTTGACAGGTACCAAGTTCAGCCCACCTCGAAGCCATCCCACCAATCTGCCCCGCATGGCGTCGATGATCATGCGCCCCGTGGGAGTGGGTCGCCGGTCCTCGGGGCCAATGGGAGCGGTCGGCAGAAGAATCACCGTCGGTACCTGGGCGGCGAGCGCGGCCCGCTCCTGCGCGAGCTTGGATTCATGGTAGTGGGATTCGAATCCGGTCTGCGGCGACCAGCTCGCCTCCGTGGCGGGGCGCCCATCATGTGCCGGCCCAACCGTGGCGGAGGAGGACGTAACGACCGCACGCTCGATGCCGGCCAGGCGGGCCGCTTCCAACAACGACGCGGTTCCCGTGACGTTTGTCCTCCACATCTCACGTCGGTGCCCGGGCGCAAACGAATACAGGGCGGCACAGTGAATGAGAAACCGGCATGGCCGCATTTGCTCCACCAGGAGCCCTGCCGACCGGACATCTCCGATGACGGGCTTTACGCCGTCGGGGGGCCGACGTGAACCATTACGGACCAAACCCCGGACCTCGTACCCACGCCGAAGCAGCTCGCGGGCCACGTGGCCTCCCACAAATCCCGAGCTGCCGGTGAGAAACACTGTTTCAGTCATCAACCGAGCCCGGGTGATTGGGAGTAGGGCGCGGCTTCTCGAGGCCTCGGCTCACGAGGTGAATTCGGTCCGGCTAGCCCCGCGCCCAGACGTCCTGAAGCGCGCCCCGTACCACATCGGCCGCCGCCCGAACCGACTGCCGCGGTGAGGACACCGTCGCCGTGACTGCTGTCGGCTCATACCCGCAGTGAGCCATGCAGTTCTCGCAGCGGGGGTCTCTCCCCCGTCCGTACTTGTCCCAGTCGGTGGTTTCGATCAGCTCCTTGTAGGACGAGACATAGCCGTCGGCCATGAGGTAGCACGGCCGCTGCCAACCAAAAATCGAGTAACTAGGAATGCCCCAGGCGGTGCATTGAAAGTCAACCTTCCCTTCGAGGAAGTCGAGGAACAAGGGGGAGTGGTTCAACCGCCATTTCTTGCGGCGTCCATCGGCGAAGGCCTCTCGGAAGATGGCCCGGGTGTTGTCAACACCCAAGAAATGCTCCTGATCGGGCGCCTTCTCGTAGGCGTAGGCAGGGGAGATCAGCAGGCCATCCACCTTGACTTCGTCGTTGAGGAAGTCCAGCACATCGCGAATGGTCTTGGGGGTGTCCTGGGTGAAAAAGGTGGTGTTGGTGGTGACGCGGAAGCCGCTTTCCTTGGCCTTCCTAATGGCGGCGATGGCTTTGTCGAACACGCCGCTCCGACAGACTGACTCGTCATGACGCTCACGCAGTCCGTCAACGTGGACCGCAAAGGAGAAGTATGGCGAAGGCTTGAAGAGGTGAAGCTTCTTCTCCATAAGCAGTGCATTGGTGCAGAGGTAAACGAAGCGCTTGCGCTTGACCAGCTCCGCGACGATGCGGTCGATCTCCTTGTGGATCAAGGGTTCGCCGCCGGCGATGGAAACGACCGGAGCGCCGCACTCCTCCACGGCCGCCACGCACTCTTCCACGCTTAAACGGCGAGCCAGAATGTCGTTGGGGTGCTGGATCTTGCCGCAACCTGCACAGGCCAGATTGCACTGGTAGAGCGGCTCGAGCTCCAGCACGAGCGGGAACTTCGTGTTTCCCTTCAGCCGCTGTCGAAGCACGTGCGCCGCGACCTTGAAGTTCTGACGCATCGTGATAGCCACGCTGGCCCCCCTACAAAACTCCGGCACCGTGGCGCCTATATTGGGAAGAGAAGGAACCGGCCCGGACAGTTAGATTATATGGACGCCGGCAGCGGCCGGCGGAACATGGGGGGAAGCCGGCCGTTTCGAGTGGTGGGTCTCGAAGCGGCTGAGGGACACGGTCCGTCTCTTGTGCACTTGGAACGGTGGGACACGTTAATGCACGCTTTGTTTCCAGGTACGTCCGAACCCGAGGTGCCGGGGCTTTGACGCCTTCCGGACCGTCTTCGGTTGAGCCATTGACCACGGCCGCGCGCAAGGCTGACCACATCCGGATCAACGTCGAGGAAAACGTATCCGGCAAGGGCATCACCACGGGCTTTGAGCGGTACCGCTTCACGCACGAAGCGCTGCCGGAGATCGACCTGGACGACGTATCGACCGCGACGAACCTCTTCGGTCGCGATCTGCAGGCTCCTCTCCTTATCTCGTGCATGACCGGGGGAGTGCCTGAGGCCGAGCAAATCAACTGCACGCTGGCCGAAGCCGCCCAGGAGCGCGGCCTTGCGCTCGGCCTCGGCTCGGCCCGCATTCTCCTCGAGAGCCCGCAGGTTTTGCCGAGCTTCGCCGTGCGACGCTATGCTCCCGATGTGCCCCTTCTGGCCAACCTTGGGGCAGTACAGCTCAACAAAGGAGTGACTGTCGAGGACTGCCGGCGCATCGTAGACCTCCTGGAGGCGGATGCGCTTGTCCTCCATCTCAATCCACTCCAGGAGGCGCTACAGCTCGAGGGAGACACCAATTTCGGGGGATTGCTCAAACGGATCGAGGCACTGTGCGCGGATCTGGATGTGCCGGTGGTCGCGAAGGAGATCGGCTGGGGAATCAACCGAGACCTGGTCCGGAAGCTGTTTGACGCGGGTGTGGCCGCCGTAGATGTCGCGGGGGCAGGCGGAACCTCCTGGAGCGAGGTGGAGCGACATCGATTGGGCTCTCCGGTACGCGCGGCCATTGCGGCAGCATTCGCCGATTGGGGCATTCCCACGGCCGATCTCATCCGCGACGCACGTCGAGTCGCTCCCTCCGGCACCCTTTTCGCCAGCGGCGGCATCCGCAACGGAGTGGAGGTGGCCAAAGCATTGGCTCTGGGTGCGGACATGGTCGGAGTGGCCGGGCCGTTCCTGCGAGCGGCGGTTGCCGGGCGTCGGCGGGTCCTGGATCTGGCGGACGAGCTCGTGGGCGCCTTGAAAATGGCCATGTTCCTCACTGGGAGCACGGACCTACCGGCTCTGCGTCTGGGCAACCGCATCATCGATGCAACGGGCCCACGCCCGGAGATTGTCCGTGGTGCCCTTCATTACACGTCTTCTCGTGCTCCGGACTTCATCGACATCACGGACGACATCCAAGACATGGTTCGCGGGGCCGGGATTCAGGAGGGCTTGGTTCACATTGCCTCGACCCACACCACGGCCGCCATACGGGTCAACGAGAACGAGCCGCTGCTCATCGAGGACTTCAGCCGGCTTCTGGAGCGCCTTGCGCCCAATGGCCACTACCATCACAACGAGCTTGAACGGCGAAAGGGGATTGCTCCGGATGAGCCGCAAAACGGTCATGCCCACTGCCGGCATCTGCTCCTGGGCCACAGCGAGACGGTCACCATACAAGGCGGCAGGCTGGATCTGGGGGTCTGGCAGCGGATCTTCCTGATTGAACTGGATTCTCCTCGGTCACGTCAGGTCAAAGTCCAGGTCATGGGACGGTGAAGGACCTCACCGAACTCGAGTCGGCGGACGCCTATTGCCGGTTTCTAGCTCGGCGTCACTACGAAAACTTCGCAGTTACGTCGCTGTTTCTCTCTCGGGACACTCGCACCCATCTCTCGAGGATCTATGCGTTCTGCCGCACAACGGATGAGTTGGGCGATGAGTCAACTCGTCTCGGGACCGGGCACACCGGCCTAAGTAGACTCCTTCAATGGCGGACCGAGATCGAGGACCTCTTCCGCGGCGACTCGGCGCTAATCCATCCGGTCCTCATCGCGCTGGCGGTGACCATCCGTCGTTTCGGGATGCCCGAGCGGCTCTTCCAGGACCTCATCCAGGCCAACGTGCAGGACCAGACGGTGACGGAATACGAGACCTGGGCGCAACTGCGCGACTACTGCATGCTTTCGGCAGCTCCCGTAGGACGAATGGTGCTTCACGTTTTCGGCCTAGACGCTGAGCCGGCGCAGCAGTTGTCAGATGACGTCTGCGTCGGCCTGCAGCTGGCCAACTTCGCCCAGGACGTTGGCCGCGACCGAGACAAGGGCCGCACCTACCTGCTCCAAGAGGATCTTCGGGCAATGGGCACTGAGGCGGCAATCCGGCTGATGTGCGATCGCGCTACCGCGCTCCTGGAATCGGGGAGGCAGCTGGAGCGCATGGCGCCGCCGTGGCTGCGGGCGCAACTCGCACTCTACCGCCTAGGCGGAATGGCGATCGTCGATGGCGTGCGCCGTAGCGGCTACCGGAGCGCCGAGCTTCGCCCCACGGTCTCAACGTTAACGAAGCTGGCCCTGATCCCACGGGCGGCGTTAACCATGATGGATAGGCTGGAGCATGCGGCCCCACAACGTGCTTCATAAGCGGGGCACACGGGCGGCCGAGCGTGGCCGGAGCGTCGTGCTGCGCGTGCGGCACAGCCATGGGAACGGCCACGACGGGCCGGCAGATCGGCTGCTGAGCGAAAGCGAGCACATCTGCCAGGAAATCACCCGCCGGGAGGCTAGAAACTTCTATTGGGGGTTCCTTGCCCTCCCCAGGCGGCAGCGCATCGCCATCTATGCCCTGTACAGCTTCAGCCGGCAGGTCGACGACGAGGTCGATCTGAATGGATCGGCGTCGGACGACGGCAAATCGGGTCTCGAGACGGGTCTCGAACAGTGCCGGCATCAGCGCGCCCGAATTGCGGCATGCTACCGAGGGGAGCCATCCGATCCCGTCATGACTGTGCTCAGCGATGTCGTCCGTGAATATAAGATCCCCGAGGAGGAGCTCGAGGCACTCGTCCGCGGGGTGGAGATGGATCTGGGTACTTCTCGGTATGAGACGTGGGACGACCTTCAGGCGTATTGCCGTCTCGTCGCTTCGGCCGTCGGCCGAATGTGCACGAGGATTTTCGGGTACACCGATCCCATCGCGCTCACCATGGCCGACGATTTGGGGCTCGCGATGCAGGTCACCAACATCCTGCGGGATGTTCGGGAGGATTCCGATCTGGGTCGTATCTACCTGCCCCAGGAGGACCTGGCCCGGTTCGGCGTCTCCGCAGTCGGTCTCGCCTCGGTTGAACCTGGCCCTGGCTGGCCCCTCCTGGTCGAGTTCGAACGCGCGCGGGCTGAAACCCTGTTCGAATCGGGCCTGCGCATCGTCGACTACGTCCCGCGGCGTGCCGCCGTGTGCATTCTCACCATGAGCGGGATGTACCGGAGCATACTCGCCAAGATCGCCGAGGACCCATCACTCCCGCTTCGCCAGCGGACATCGCTGAGAAAGCGGACCAAGCTGAAAGTCATGCTGCGGTCATGGCTGAGGGCCGTGTAGCGGTAGTTGGCTCGGGTCTCGCCGGATTGGCGGCAGGCCTGACGCTAAAGCGACTTGGATACACGGTCGAGCTCTTCGAGCGGTCTCGACTGATTGGGGGCAAGACCACCTCCTTTCAGCTCGAGGGCGTTGAGGTCGATAACGGCCAGCATGTATTTCTCGGCTGCTGTACACAGCTGCTGGAGTTTTTCCGGGAGGTTGAAGAGGGTTCGCGCGAACGGTCCGCGGACTCCGGTAATGCAGCCGCAAGTATGTGGTGTCTGCAGCCACGATTCGAAGCAGTGCTCTTGCCGCGAACTGGCCGGCCCATCCATCTTCAAGAGGTCGGTCTCCCGGTGCCGTTCCAGTTGCTGCCCTCCCTCTTGCGGGCACACCACCTCGGCATGGCGGGCCGAATTCAGATCGCCTTCGCCCTACCGGCTCTCTATCGAGACCCGTATCCCGGTGAGAGCTTCGCCGGGTGGCTCTCCCGACACCGGCAAGGTCGAGTCGCCCGACACGGCTTCTGGGACCCCTTCGTGGTGCCGGCACTCAACGGCTCGGCCGAAGGCGTATCGGCGGCGGACGCAGTCTTCGTGATGCGTACGGCGTTCCTCAGCGACCGCCGAGCGGCGCGATTCGGCTTCTCGCGGGTGCCTCTCGGCACCATCGCCAAGAGAGCGGCGGCTCGGCTCGACCGGGTTCATCTGCGCACACCGATCGTCGGAGTCCAGGACGATGGAACAGGCGGAAGACGCGTGACCGTTCGCACTTCCCGCGACGACGTCCACGAATTCGACGCCTGCATCCTCGCCGTTCCGCCACCTCGCCTCAAGTCACTGCTTGGAACGCCTCGCCGGCTCGGCATCTACGGCTTGGACCAATTTCGCTTTTCGGCCATCGTCGACATCCATCTTTGGTTTGATCTTCCCTCCGGTTCGCTCCTCGAACAACGGTTGGGGTTCTGGGCGCTGCTTGACTCGGCCGTCCAGTGGGTGTTCGAGAAGGAAGCGCCTCCCGGCGAAACGTACCTATGCTGTAGCATGAGCGCGGCGCAGCGATACGTGGCTTGGGGCGCCGAACAACTGGTGCAGCTGTGCGTGGCCGAGCTAACGGCGCGGCTACCAAGGCTGAAGACCGCTCGCCTGCTCCGGAGCGGCGTCACTCGTGATCGAGAAGCGACGTTTCTGCCCTCGGTGGGGCTTGTGCGGCCCGGTCCCCGAACGTCCTGCCCTCGCGTGGTCGTCGCGGGGGCCTGGACCGATACGGGTTGGCCCGCGACCATGGAGTCCGCCGTGCGCAGTGGCCGCCGTGCGGCCCGAGTTCTCCATGACGCGACTGGCGCCTAGCTCTCCGGCCGTCGATCGCCACCTGAGAGCCGCCGTGCAGTGGCTCGAGGATCGCCAGTCACCTGAGGGCTGGTGGTGCGGAGAGCTGCAGACCAACGTGACCATGACGGCCGAGCACATCCTGCTGCTGCGCTTTCTAGGCCTGCCCATCGACGGTATTCGTGAGGGAGCCATTCGGCACATTCTTGATGCGCAGCGAACGGATGGGTCGTGGGCCCTTTATCACGACGGCCCCGCCGACCTCAGCACCACCATCGAGGCATATGCGGCGCTGAAGGTCCTGGGCGTATCGCCGGGTGACGATGCGATGGTCAAAGCACTTCGAGTGATTCACCAACAGGGAGGTCTGGTGAGGGCTCGCGTCTTCACCAAGATCTGGCTGGCACTGTTTGGCGAGTATCCATGGGAGGGTGTGCCCAGCATGCCGCCCGAGTTGGTACATTTACCTCCACAGCTGCCGCTCAACCTCTATGACTTCGCGTGCTGGGCCCGAGGCACCATTGCCGGCCTTCTGGTCGTCATCTCTCGGCGGCCAGTCCGCGCCTTGGGATGCAGCCTGAACGAGCTGACGGTTCCGGGAACCGAAGCGGCGATGACTCGCGTTCCGGGATCCGGGCCATTCTGGTGGGCCGACAAGCTGCAGAAGGCCTACGAGCGTATGCCCGTGCAGCCGGGGCGAGAGCTGTCAAGACGTCGCCTGGTGAAGTGGATTGTGGACCGGCAGGAAGCTGACGGCAGCTGGGGCGGAATCCAGCCCCCCTGGGTCTACTCGTTAATCGCGCTCAATCTCGAGGGCATGGACGTCGACCATCCGGTCATGCGGCGTGGACTATCGGGGCTCGAGGGCTTCGCCCTGGCCGACGAGCGGGGGTGGCGCCTTCAGGCATGCATGTCTCCCGTGTGGGATACCGCCTGGGCGCTCCTGGCCTTGTTGGCCGCGGGAGCCGACCCGGCCACTCTGCCCATCACCTCCTCGGTTGACTGGCTTCTCAAGGAGCAGATCTTCGCCGGCGGTGACTGGCAAGTTCGCTGCAAAGGTGTTTCGGGCGGCGGTTGGGCGTTTGAGTTCGAGAACGACATCTATCCCGACATTGACGACACGGCGGTGGTTGCCGTTAGCCTCCTGAGAGCATCCGGATCACGGCATGTGCAGGCTGCGGTGGATCGAGCGGTTCGTTGGACGCTGGCCATGCGCTCGGATGGCGGAGCCTGGGCGGCATTCGACCGCAACAACACCGACGAGATCGTTTACCGCCTCCCCTTTGCAGACTTCGGAGCCATGCTCGATCCCCCGACGGAGGATGTGACTGCGCATGTCCTCGAAATGCTGGCGAACGTGGGCTATTCGCTTCGAGACCGGGTGGTGGTCGAAGGCCTTTCCTACCTCCAGCGCCGCCAGCAGGCCGACGGCTCTTGGTGGGGTCGCTGGGGAGTGAATCACATCTACGGGACCTGGTGCGTCATCGCCGCCCTGACCGCCTATCGAGAGCGAACCGGGGCGGTCCAGAGCATGATCGACCGGGGTGTCCGCTGGCTATTGAGCCGCCAGAACGGCGACGGTGGCTGGGGGGAGACCTGTCACTCCTATCGTGACGCGTCATTTGCGGGAATAGGCACCAGTACACCCTCACAAACCGCCTGGGCCGTGCTCTCACTTGAGCTGGCAGGCCGTCGACACAGTCCTCAGTGCGAGGCGGGGCTCCGCTTCCTTCGTGAGCGACAGACGGGCGGCACCTGGATCGAGCCGGAGTATACCGGAACCGGCTTTCCCGGCGACTTCTACATCAACTACCACCTCTACCGGCACATCTTTCCCACCTTTGCTCTGGCGCTCGCCGAGCGACCTCTTTAGCCTTCTACTCCCCAGACTGCGTGCCGCGCCTGGTTCTCTAGACTGGGTTGAGGCCGCGTTGAGGCGGCTTGGAGGAGCAGCGTGGAACCCAAGAATCCCTTGATCGCACTCGATGAAGCCGGCACCAGTGTCTGGCTCGACTACATACGGCGTGCCCTCATCCAATCGGGTGAGCTGCAGCGCATGGTGGATGAGGATGGCCTGCGAGGAATGACCTCCAATCCCACCATCTTCGAAAAGTCCATCTCCGGAAGCACCGACTACGACGTCCAGGTCCGTGATCTGGTCCAACAGGGCAAGGAACCGCTGGAAATCTTCAATGTCATCGCCACCGACGACATTCGTTCAGCGTGCGACGTGCTGCGACCCATCTACGATCGTCTGAACCGTCGCGACGGCTACATCAGCATCGAGGTATCTCCGGCGGCTGCGCACGACACGGAGCGCACGCTGACGGAGGCGCACCAGCTCTGGGAGATGGTTGACCGGCCCAATGTGATGATCAAGGTTCCGGGCACCCAGGAAGGTTTGCCGGCCATCGAGCAGCTCATCTCCGAGGGCATCAACGTCAACATCACCCTGCTCTTCAATGTCGACCGCTACGCCGAGGTCGCTGAGCGCTTCATTCGCGGATTGGAGCGGCGGCTGGACGCGGGGGAGCCAATCGATCACGTCCATTCCGTCGCCTCCTTCTTTGTGAGCCGCGTCGATACCGCGGTCGATAAGCAGTTGCAATCCAAGGCGGACGCCGCGGTCGACGCAGGTGAGCGCAAGCGGTTCGAAGAGTTACAGGGTAAGGCCGCCATCGCCAATGCCAAGATCGCTTATCGGCGCTTTGGCGAGCTGTTCTCGGGCCCTCGATGGCAACGGCTCGCGCAAGCAGGCGCCATGATTCAGCGGCCTCTGTGGGCCAGCACCAGCACCAAGAACCCGGCATACCGCGATGTGATCTACGTCGAGGAGCTGATCGGCCCCAACACCGTCAATACCATGCCCCAAGCGACGATGAACGCCTTCAAGGACCATGGGCGAGTCCGGCCGACCCTGACGGAAAACGTGAACGACGCGTACCGCGTCATGGATCGGCTGGCGGAAGCCGGCATTGACGTCGACGCGGTTACGTCTGAGCTGCAGGTACAAGGCGTGGAACTATTCGCCGAATCCTTTCAAGAGCTCATGGACTGCATCGAGGCCGAGCGAACCGCCATCAGTCTGGGGATGGAACGTTCGGAGTCGGAGAGCTTGGGCCCCTACCAGGCGTCGGTCGAGCGGGAGCTGCAGCGGCTGGGCGAGGAGGATTTCGTTCTGCGGCTGTGGAATAAGGACGCGTCTCTGTGGTCGGATGACAAGACCGAACAGGAGGCAATCCGGAACGCCCTCGGCTGGCTGAACATCGTAGAGCCAATGATTGAGCAGTCAGCCGATCTGCGCGCATTTGCCGAGGAGATCCGGTCCTCGGAAATCGACGACGTGGTTGTCCTGGGAATGGGGGGCAGCTCCCTGTGTCCCCTGGTCTTGGCGACCACCTTCGGACCGCGTGAGGGCTACCCCCGGCTTCACATCCTTGACACGACAGACCCGGAGGCAGTCGGCGCCTTGACGGATCGGCTCGACCTCGCACGCGCGCTCTTCATCGTTTCCAGCAAGTCGGGCACGACGGCAGAGCCCAACGCCTTCTTTCACTATTTCTGGGGTCGGGTGCAGGCGGCAGGCGTTCAAGAGACTGGTTCCCGCTTCGTCGCAATCACCGATCCAGGCACGCCACTGGAGGCTGAGGCACGACGCCGTGGCTTCCGGCGCATCTTTGCCGGTGCGGCCGACATCGGAGGGCGATACTCGGCACTATCCAACTTCGGCATGGTGCCGGCGGCCCTGATGGGCCTCGACGTTCGCGAGCTGCTCAGCCGGGCGGAAACCATGGTGCACGCGACACAGCCGTGCGTGGGACCGGCCGAGAATCCCGGGGTTCGCCTCGGTGCCATCCTCGGCACACTCGCGAGCCAGGGGCGCGATAAGCTCACGCTGGTCATGGACGAAGAGATTGAGACCTTCGGGATGTGGCTCGAGCAGCTCATTGCCGAGAGCACCGGTAAGTCGGGTCGTGGCATCCTTCCCGTCGCCGGAGAGGCGCTTGCGGGACCGGAAGAATACGGGACCGACCGACTCTTTGTGGCGCTGCGGATGAGACGGACCGGAGATGGATCCTCGGATCAGACAGCGTCGCTGGATCGGCGGCTCAAGAGTCTCGAGGACTCCGGCCAGCCGGTGGTGGTCCTCGAGGTGCCCGATCGGTACGACCTGGGCGGGGAGTTCTTCCTCTGGGAGATCGCGACCGCCACGGCGGGTGCCATCCTCCGCATCAACGCCTTCAACCAGCCCAATGTTCAGGAAAGCAAGGACAACACGAACCGGCTCCTGGCGCAATTCGAAGCGACACGAGACCTGAGCCGGCCAGAGATCCGCCTCGAGGATGGGGATATCAGCGTCAGCGGCCCGCTCGAAACGGCATCGGGTCTAGACGAGTACGTCCGTGACTTTCTCGACCGCTTCGTGGGACCTCGATCATATGTCGCCATCATGGCGTATCTTGAGCCCACCGGGGAGCACGACCGGCTGCTGAACCAGCTCCGGCTCGCGGTTCGTGACCGACGCCACGTGGCCACCACTGTTGGCTACGGACCCCGCTTCCTCCATTCAACGGGACAGCTCCATAAAGGTGGGCCGCCGGAGGGCGTATTCATACAAATTGCCGCGCAGCCGGCCGTGGATATCGAAGTAAACGAGGAGCCGTTCTCGTTTGGCACGCTTATCCAAGCCCAATCCATCGGCGATTACCAGGCGCTCCAGCAGCATGATCGCCCCGTTGTCCGCATCCACCTGGGTCGCGAAGTGCTCGAAGGCCTCCAGCGGCTCGTCGACGCCGTGATCCCGGCTCACGCGGGCGCGGCCGCCTCCTAAAGTCGGGCAGGCCATAAGTCGGGCAGGCCATCCAATGCGGCAGGACCGCCGCCGGCCGGCCACCCGCTCTTCGGGAACCTGGTGGGTACCGGGCCTGGTCGTCTGCTCCGCCTTGATCTTAGCCCTGGCCATCCTGTCGAGGCTCACCAGCCATGGCGAATCGAGTGAGGCTGCCCGTCATGCGGCAAAGGCCGGCTGCGGCCAGGTACGGCGGACGTATCGACAACACCAAAGCGGCCCATGGGTGACGGTCTCCGCACCCGTCGCCCGCGTGCTGGCCGATTCTCACGGCACGTCGACCCATCAGCGCTTTGTCGTCCGTTGCCCCGGAGGCCAAACGGTGCTCATCGTCAACAACGTCGACGTCGGCCATCGAGCTCCGGTACATGACGGCGAGCTCGTCGCAGCTCACGGTCAGTACATCTGGAACACTCTCGGAGGCCTCGTTCACGATACCCACCACAGTACCGATGCCAATCCCAATGGTTGGGTGCTTGCGGGCGGCCACGTATATCAATGACTGTTATGTGCCTCAGATCTACTGGCAGGAGGCAGGACGTTGCTGACGCAGTCGCGATCACGCGAGCCCGGATCCGGGGTGCGCCCCTGCTTGACTCGATTGCGCCTCTGCGATAGCATGACTCTGCCGAGAACTGTTGATGGTGGGCCGTGGCAACCGTCCTCGTCGTCGACGACGATGCCGACTTTCGATTCTTGCTTCGCGAGGCATTGAGCGCTCGCGGCTATGCCGTCGTCGACGTCGACAAGAACCGTGAGTCGATCATGATCGGCCTCCAACACAGGCCGCACCTGGTCCTCGTCGACATCCTGATGGATCAAGCTCGTCAGGGGTTCCAAGCGATCCAGGAGATCAAGAGCAACCCCCAGACGGCTTCGCTCCCGGTGTTGGCCATGACGGTGCTCGCCCAGTTTGAGATCGAACACTACCGCGAAGAACTGGCTCCACTGGTCGACGGTCTGGTGTTCAAGCCCTTCGACCTCGAGGAGCTCTTCGGCGCCGTGGCACTGGCTCTCGCGGGAAGATGGAGCCCCGGCGCAACCGGTTGCATTCCGGCCGCCGACTGATCTCGGTTAGGCCTACGGCTTGGTTGCCGTGGGCGTCGGTGTCGGCGTGGAAGTCGCGGTCGGTGATGCCGTCGGCGTAGGATTGTGACCCAATCCCGAGCCGCCCGTGCCGACCAGAATGACTGCAGGCCGAGGCTGGTATTGCGTTGTCAGCCGGTCCGAACCCGGCGAGCCATGGCGGCCCGGCCGGCGGATGACCCGAGTCACCGTGTAGGTGCCACCAGGCTCGGGGTATTGTGCGGTCCGCCTGATCCCCTTGGGCAGACTGGGATCGTGAACCATGCGGGGAGGGCCGGCCGGAATCCTATTCGTTTCGCTCACCTTGCCCAGGGTCACCTTCCAGCCTGTCCTCCGGCCATAGAGATAGATGCTCAGCTTCTGGGCGACTGGATTGAGGCGGGCTCGCACGAGAAGGAAGCCCCCAGTGGTGTTCCTGAAGCTGACGTCCTGGCCAACCTGAGAGACAGTGGCATCGAGACCCGCCGGACTGTACCAGGGAACACGGTACGGCGGAGCATGTCGTTCGACGATGGGTAGGCCCGCCAAGTAGCCGGCTCGAAAGAAGGTGGTTGCTGCTTGTTCCGCCGCTCCACCGGTACCCGGCACATCAAAGCCTCCCGATCGCACCACCGTGTCGTCGTAGTAGGCGGGCGGCCATCCCGTGCCCGCCAGCGTGTTGAAGGAGAGGTCCTGGCCGGGCCCAACTGGAGCAGAGGAGTTCAGCTGCAACACGATCTGGGCCAGGTCGGCCAGGCGGATGCTGCTCGAGCTGGAGACCCCGGTGGATCCCTCGGCCAGGAAGCTGTTGATTCCCAGGGAAGCCGGCTGGCTGCTGCTGACTGGAGGCGGCACCCGGCGCACGGGCACGTGAACCAGGGCGTGCGGCGTGAGCAACTTGACGGCGTGCAGCAGTCGCGTGTATGCGGTGCCCTGATCCATCGCTCGCCCAACTCGTCGCGGCGAAACGGTGATTACCCTATCGCCCGCGAAGACCAGATTGGCATTCTCGGCCGTCACGTCGCAGCACTGAGCCAGACCCGCGACGTACCCACGGAGAGCGGTGGTATCGATGTGCATGGCCACGCTCGCGGAGCCGGCATGAACCACGTCGCTAAAGGACAGCATGCTGGCCAGTGTTCGAGCCGGCACGAGAATTCGCCGACCACCGATCCTCATCACGGGAGGATCCCCGAGGAACGTATTGACCCGAGAGCTGACGCTCGAGGCGAGGCTATCGCTTACTGCGGGCTTCCGGTAGACCAGCGGGACGTCGAATCGGCGGACTCTGAGTGAGCCAAGGCTGCTCTCGATGTCCCGAAGAGCCGCGGAGGCACTTACGCGGTAGCCGTTCGAGCTGCTCTGGACCACGACGCGATCGCCCGAGACCACAAGCGTAGCGTTAACGAAGGGCTTGTGGATCCGATCGACGAGCCTTCGCTGAACCCATGCCTTGAGCCGGTACGGAGACACATGGGTGATCAGCCCGATGGTGAAGTGTCGATGCAGGGGCAGGCGATCAAAGAGGTTCCGCCAAAAATCGGCGGAGCGCCCGATCGAGTAAGCGTTGTCGATGGTCGTGTTGACGTCATAGCTGATGTTGAGCTGACGGGCGGTTGCCTTGTACCGATGGCCGTCCCAAGTAAAGACAAAGGGCACCTCATGCATGGCCGCCAGACGAGTCAACACCGCGTACTGAGCCTCGGTCCAAGAGTCGCTGCCGAGGGGCAGGTTGCTGACGTAGACTCCGGGCAGGACGACGCCCTGGTACCTCGAAAAGGCATATGTGGTGTAGCTGACGCCAAAGATAACGGCCGCGGCAATCAGGATGAAGGCGTAGCTGATGATGGTCACGCGGTGATGTCGAAACACCCTTCGTTTGGGCACGGAACGCGGTACCCCAGCCTCGGCGGGCAGCGATCGCTTGGACTGTGGCTCGATCGTCCGCGGCCGTAGACGAGACGCAACCCGTCGCCGGCTGCCCATCAGCCCCGAGGGAATGGCGCCTGCGCGGACCACGGCGCGACGAAGGGCCATCAGGGCAAACGCGGATCCCGCGCGGGAGCAACAGTGTGCATGACGTCTCTCGGGCAGCTTTTCAACCGAGTCTATCCCGGTCCACGCACACCTACAATGGTCCAAACGGCGCTTCCATCAAGAGGTCCATGCCCATGCGGTTTCGACATTTCAGCGGCCTCGGCTCCGAGCTGGATGAGGCGATCAGCGAGTGGATTCAGCAGGGGGCTGATATTCACTTCATGAGCCACAGTCAGCAGCCGGATGGGACCATAACCGTCTGCTTTGTCTACCAGGAAAGCTTCGCGGCTCAGGAGCGGCGGCTGTCCGCCGAGCAGGGTATGGTGGAAACGCGTACGGCCCACCTTCCCCCGGAGCCCGTGCACGTTGAGTCGGAGGGGGTCGGCTGACCGAGATCGTTCGGGAAGCCATGGCGGCCTGAAACGGGCTAGCCCGGACGGTCCAACCAGTCCCAACCAATAGGACGGTCGGGCCGCTACTGACAGACCGTGGCCGGATATCGGCGCCCCGGGCACAGTGGATGCGTGAACGTCTCCCGTTTCGAACGCGGCCAAGCGGTCGTCATGCTCTCCATTTCGTTGACCGTGCTCGTAGGCTTCCTGGCCCTTGGCGTGGATCTGGGTCAGGGCTACCTGGAGCGACGGACGAATCAGAACGCCGCCGACGCGGCCTCGATCGCCGGGGAGAAGGCCATGCTGGTCGGCGCGTCGGACTCCGCTATCCAATCGTCGATCCTCCACGTACTCAACGCGGCCGGGTGGAACTCGTCGGCGGTGGTGTTCCTCTCATCTACAAACCCCCAGCCGGGGACCGACAGCACCAAGGCGTACGTCGATGCCGAGTACGGCAGCTATCCAGACGGAAGTAGCTCTTGCACCCCACTGAGCTCCAATCAATACGTCGGGTCCGTGGGCGGATCGCCTCCCTCGGGAGCAACATGCATCCACGTGAAGGTAACGACATCCCGAAGGACCCTGTTCTCGAAGGTGCCCATCATCGGCGCGGCGCAGATTGCCGCCTCCGCCACAGGCAGCGCCGGTCAAGTGTCTCTGCAGGCCGCCGACGGTCCGGGGTCGGGGGGTAGCTCGGCCACTCCCACACCCGCGCCCTGGGACCTGGGCTCCGGTGAAGGCTTCACCATTTGGGGCGGCCAGCGAGCCGACGGCCACATTCTGGTCGTGGGAGACCCGGTCGTCTTCTTTGCCGATAGCGGCTGGAATTCCGGCAGCGACGTACAGACCAACTGCAACCCCTGCGAGTACAATGCCACCCAGAACTTCAAGGGAATGGCCGACCCGCAGTGCTTCCAGCTTCCTCTGACCAGCTCCTGCACCGGGCCAAACGGCGCCCACGGGAATCCGGCGGCGGGCATCCAACCGGGTACGTATGTCCAGGTGGTCGTGGTGGATACCATTAGCCACCAGGGCAGCGAGAACATCATGAGCCGAATCGGCCTGGCCACCATTCAGGTCTTATCGGCCTGTCCAAGCTCGCCCAGCTATCTGCAGACGAGTACGAACGGGGTCTGCGGAACGATCATGCACGTCGACGCGGGTCAGCTCAACGAGGGGAGCAACTCGCCAACCCCCACCAGCACTCCTCCGCCGACGCCGGTCATCGGCAATACCAACTGATGGGCGGCCATCCGGGCCGCCGGCGAGAGCGAGGCCAATCGATCGTCGAGCTTGCGCTCGTGCTCTCGGTACTGACGCTTGTCGTGCTGGGAGTCGTGGATATGGCTCGCCTCTATGGGGCCGAGGAGGGTCTGACCAACGCAACCCATGAGGGAGCCAAGATCGCCGCAGAGTATTACAGCCAGTACAGCGGCAACCAGGCCGGGCTCGTGTCACTGGTGAAGAGCCAGGTGGTGCAGGAAGGGCTGATTGATGCAAGCAACGTCACCAACCTACAGGTGACCCTCCAGAACCCCTCAACGCCCGACTACACGGGTCAGCAGATCGTCCAGGTGAGCATGCAGTACAAATTCACCTTCTGGGGCCCATGGTCTCTGATTCCCGGCTTCTCCAACCCACTGACCCTGCCCGCGGTCACCAGCGCAGAGGCGACGCGATGAGACGACGCAGTGAGTCGGGTCAGGCCCTGATCGAGGGAGCCATCTCTATCGTCGTACTCCTCTCATTCCTACTCGGAGCCATGGACATGGGCCGGGCGGCCTATACCTACAATGCGCTCTCGAACCTCTCGCGGGAAGCGTCGCATTACGCCCTCAACGAGTACCTCTCGGACTCCAACTCTCCCTGCTACTATGCATCCTTCGACAATTCCAATTGTCTCGAGGCGGTCAAGAGCTACGTTCTCGGTCTGCACATGGCCCCCGGGCTCTCCAGCAGCAACGTCTCCGCCTCGGTCACCATTGAGTGCGGCGATGGGACGACCTGCAGCCCAGGGATACCCATGTCGGTGGCGATGAGCAGCCACTTCCAGCCCTTCACGACAGCGCTTTTGGGCATCGGGCCGTTCAACATCAGCTCCAGCAGTACGACGCAGTTCGTCATCCCCCCGACATCTCCGACACCCAGCAGCGCCACGGCGACACCCGGTCCACCCGCCACGCCCGCGCCAACCCCAACCGTCGTCCCCGAGGGCCCACCGTCGAACGCCTCCGCCTCGCCGACCGAGGGCTGTACGCAAAGCTGCGAGAACTTTACCTTGACCTGGACGCCCCCCAACAATGTATCGGCCCTCGGCCACTACGATATCTCCTTCGGCTCCAGCGGAAACTACATTTATGCCGATCCGGTGCCCGCCGAGCTGGGCGGAACCCCCGTCACCAGTACCACCGTCGACGTGGGCAGCTCGGTTGGCCGTGACTGCTTCCACATCATCGCGGTGTTTACCGACGGAAGCGCGTGGACGACCACCACCTCCTGGAAGGGCGTGGGCAACTCCGACCCGAACTGCTGATCGAGCCTGCGAAGCCGGCAGGGCGATCAGACGTGAAAGGCGGACACCGGTAGGGCGAAGAAGACGATCGCCGCCATGGCATAGAGAGCAAGGAGCTGAGCGCCCTCCAGCCAGTTGCTCTCTCCGTCGTGAGCGATGTAGGCAAAGATGATGACCAGCAGACCGAGGATCGCGATTTCGACCGGGCTGAAGACCAGCGACATGCTGTGGCCAAACAAGCTGTAGATGACCACCAGCGGGGCCACAAAGGTAGCGATCTGTATCGAAGACGCCGATGCGATCCCGAGAGCCAGGTCGAGACCTGATCCTCGACCCGATTCGGGGTCCGGCTCGGGCGGCTTTACGGCAGCGAAACGGACGGCTGCATAGCCCTCGGCAACGTTGCCGGCGTTGGCGACGATGATCATACCAACGAACACTTGCGTCCATCCAAGCACCGCCGTGACCGGCACGACACTGGCCGTCAGGATGTCGGTGACGGGAATGAGAGCCGCGGTGGCAAGCGCCAAGACTAAAAGACTCACCCACAGAGGCCATCCGGGCCCTTCCCCACTACTTGCCTGGTCGGCGAGAAATTGCACGTCACGTCCGTTTCCGTCGCGTCGCAGCCATTCGATGCCGAAGATGCCGTAGAGCACATAGGCCACGTAGGCGAGCAGCAGGACAACGGCGATACCAACGCTGATATGCAGGACGGTGCCGCCGGACGTCACACAGGCGCGGCTGGCGGGACAGCCCCCGAACACCGCCACCGATGGGAACAGCACCGCCGCCAACGTGAGCATCATCAGCACGCTGTGGTGGCCCGCCTCGTCTCGCTTGAATCGCGGGCGTCGATGAAGCAACCCGGCCACGATGTAGCAGAGACCCATGATCAGGGCGGAATTGCTGATCATTGCCCCTACGAGTGTTGCCTTGACGAGCGGAATCAGTCCCCGTTGGACACCGAAAATGCCGACCAATAGATCGGGTGCATTCCCGAAGGTGGCATTCAGCAGACCGCCGACCTTGGTTCCCAGAGACTCCGCAAGCGCTTCGGTTGCGGCTCCGATGAAGCCGGCGAGCGGAATCACCGCTCCGACAGCCAGAAAGAACTGCAGCGGAGCGGGCCACGCGAGCTCGGCGCCCAGGAATGTCAAGGGGACCAGGGTCAGGAGTGCGACCAGCACCATGTGTTCCCGATTCAGACGCTTCCAGCCGCTCCCGCGGCTTTCGCTCACGCGCTCATCAGTACCTGCCCGTCGCGCTTCCGAACCCACCTTCCATGCTACGGAGCGACACCGAGTAAGCGAACCAGGTGTCAGCCCAGGAGCGTGAGGGGGTCAAGCTCCGTCAAATCATCCACGATCACGTCCGCTTCTCCCAGGTCGAGACCTTCGGTGTAGGGAGTTCGAACGGCCACCACCTTCATGCCCGCAGCCTTGGCGGAGGCGATACCGTTGGGGGCATCCTCGATCGCGAGACATGCCTTCGGAGTGACGCCCATGCGCTCCGCCGCAAGCAGATAGATGTCCGGTGCCGGCTTGCCGTTGACGACATCGTCCCCGGATACGACGACTTCGAATTGGTCGTCCAGCTTCAGCGATCGAAGCGTCGCGGTGATCCAGGACCGCCGGGAGGACGAAGCAACCGACACCGGTATCTGCCGTGCTCGCAAGCGGTCGAGTAGCTCTCGAACACCGGCGGCCGGCTCGAGACCTCTGCTCAAGACACGAAGGATGGCCTCGTCATAGCGATCGATCAGCAGGTCCATCGAGTCGACGATGTGAAAGCGCTCGGAGACCTGGCGGAATGTCTCAGGGACGGTGGTTCCCAAAACCGACCGGTTGTCCTCTTCACTCCAGCTGTGTCCCTCCGAGGCCAGCAGCTCCGACAGCGCCTGGTAGTGCAGCGGCTCGCTGTCGAGCAGCACGCCGTCCATATCGAAGATCACCGCACCGATTCCTCGACCCCGAGTCGTCTCATGCGATTGGGCCGTCGCCGGCGCTTGTGTCGTCACTGTTCGCCCTGTCCTGCCTGCACCAACACTTCGACGGCTCGATCGGTGTCGCCGGCCTTCGCGTAGTGATCGGCGAGGGCGGGGGCGAGCTCCGACATCCGATCCGGGGACATTTCCACCAGCGCGTCGGCGACCTCCCGATGAAGCTCTTGGCGCAGGCCCTGGAGCATGGTGTCGTAGGCCACCTCCTGGGTCAGCACGTGTCCAAAGCGGTAGGTTGATTCACCAACCGGCTCGATCAGTCCGCGACGCGCCAGCGCGGCCAGGCACGACTCTACATCCACGCCGAAGAGGTCCACACGCCGCAGTAACGCCGCGTCGAACTCCCGACCCACAACTGCCGCCTCTTGAAGCACGAGACGCTCGTTCTCAGGAATACTATCCAGCCGGGCTTGAATTAGACCCTGAACCGTCCCGGGGACCTCGACCTGGCCCGGGCGCTCCATGCGTCTCAGCAAATCCCCGTCCTCGACCACAGTTGTGGTCAGCGCCTCGACGTAAAGCGGGTTTCCTCCGGACCGTTCGACGATCAGATCCTGTAGCTCTTCCGGCAGCTCAGAGCCGTCGAGAACTGTCGTCATAAGCAGCCTCGTATCAGTCTCGCTCAGCGGCTTGAGAACCAGGCGGGTCAGAGAGGTGGCGTAGTCTCCGTCGAGCAGCATCTCTTCCCCGGTGCGCCGGGTCCACAGGATCATGAGGCGCTCGGCGGGCGAGATGAGCTCCACAAGCCGGCGGACTAGCTCGAGGGTGTCGGGATCGGCCCGCTGGACATCTTCGACGATGATGACCACCGGCCATCGAAGCGAGATATCCCGAATGGCCAGGTGCAGGCCATGGGCCATGGTGTCCAGCCCTACATCACCCTCCGTGGGGGACACGCCACTCGCGAGCGCCTCCAGGGCCGCCGACCGCGCCTCAGGGTTCTCCACGGCGCTCGCCAGGCCGGAGGCAATTCGCTGAAAAGCGTCGAGTGCTCCGGCCGCCATCGGGGGACAGATACCGCGCACGACGACCGCCGTCTCGGCGTGGTCGGCGAAGGCATTCACGAGAGCCGACTTGCCCACGCCCGCGTCACCCACAATCTCCACCAGCTGAGGGCTGGCCTCGGCCGCGAGGTTCAGGCAATAGTCCAGGTGCTCTAGCTCCGTCCTTCGATCGATGAGGGCGTGGCCGGAGTTACCCTCATCGGGCCGTATGCCCCTCAGGAGGAATACCGGCACGGCCGCCCGTTTGCCCTTGAGCTTGACCTCGCCCGCCGATTCGAACAGGAAGGCGTGTCGGCTCAGCCGCTCAGTGCTTGCGGCAACCAGTATCTGCCCGGCTTCACCCAGCCCTTGGAGTCGTGACGCGGTATTGACCGCATCTCCGGTGACCGAGTAGTGCTCCTGTCCGGCCCGTTCGGCCGTTCCGCCGACCACTTCGCCCGTGCTCACTCCAATTCGGAGGGCAAGCGCCGGAAGCCCATCGGCATCGGCTTTCTCTCGCTCGAGCCGCCGACGCTCGAGATTCGCGACAGTTTGCTGCATTTCTATACTGCACTGCAGCGCCCGCACGGGGTCGTCCTCATGCACCACGGGCGCACCGAAGAGCGCGCAAACGGCGTCGCCGATGAACTTCTCCACGGTGCCTCCATGAGTCACCACCACGGCCGCCAGCGCATCGAAACACTCATTCATGACGTCACGAAGCCGTTCCGGTCGATCGCCTGAGCTTTCTACGAGGCCGGTATATCCGACTATGTCGGCAAATACGACGGTCACGATGCGTCTGGAGTCTCGTGGGGCACGGGCACTCGGTGTGACCGGAGCATCGGCAACCAGGACGCGCCCGCAGCCACCGCATCGACGAGCCCGAGCATTGTTGGCAGCGCCGCAGGAGGGACACGGAGACGCGAGGCCGACTCCGCAGCGGCTGCAGAATGCGGCGCCTTCCGAGTTGGTTGCGCCGCAGAGTGCGCAATTCATGACGGCCCATGATAGCGACGTGCCGGGAGGCTCCGGCGCAAATCTATGCTGATGAAGGGGGACCGATGGATGCCGAGATGGCAGGGAGCAATCGTGGTCGGCGCCTCATCCGGCATCGGGGAGGCCATTGCCCGCGAGCTGGCAGCGAACGGAACACCGGTGGCGCTGCTCGGTCGTCGGATCGAGCGCATCAATGACATCTGCCGCGATATCAACGCGCGGTCAGGGACCGAGATCGCATCGCCTTTTCAGGCAGACGTGCGTGACTGGCGCATGACCGGCGGCTTGTTCGCCTCCATCACCGAACGGATTCCGACGGTAGACCTCCTTGTCTACGCCGCGGGCGTGATGCCGGCACGGGAACCAGAACGGCAAACGCCTGGTGACGTCGACGCCATCGAGACCAACCTCACCGGAGCTGTCGCCTGGATCAACGAGGCAGTGATGCAGTTCACGAAGCGGGGGAGGGGCACGGTTGTGGGCATCAGCTCGGTGGCCGGCGATCGCGGCCGTCGGGGCAACCCCGTGTACAACGCCACAAAGGCAGCGCTATCGGTTTACCTGGAGTCACTGCGCGCCCGTCTCAGTGCCACCGGTGTCAACGTGGTAACCGTCAAGCCGGGGTTCGTGCGCACAGCTATCATTGGAACCCGAGCGGTCTTTCCGCCGGCGGCCTCCGCGCAGTCGGCCGCTCGTGACACGCTCCGAGCCGCGGAGCGAGGCGCCAGGGTCGCTTACGTGCCTTGGTGGTGGCACCCGATTGTTCTGCTCATGCGCCTGGTGCCGGCCCCGATTATGGAGCGCCTGCCCATTTGACCGGTCAGCAGGTGCAGCTCGGCGGCTGGGGCATGATGGCCCACTCCCGTGCTGAGGTCCTCCAACCCGACAGCGTCTCTGCGGCTCAGCTTGCAGTCTCGGACGCCGGCAGGCGCCGTCGCACGGCCATTCCTCGAGGAAGCGGTTTCAGCTATGGCGATGCTGCCCTGAATGGCAACAGCTTGGTGCTCGACACGCGCCGATTGAGCCGCATCATTGGTCTCGATGGACAGGGTCTCGTCGAGGTCGAAGCAGGGGTCACGATCGGAGACCTATGCCGCTTTGCGACCCGGCGTGGGTGGTGGCCTCCCGTGGTACCCGGCACCGGCCGGCCGACACTGGGCGGCTGCGTCGGCGCGAATGTCCACGGCAAGAACGCCTACATCGTGGGCACCTTTGGCGAACACGTCCAAGAGCTGGATCTCGTTCTCCCGGATGGCTCGCTTCTGACTTGCTCCGAGGAACGCGAACCGGATGTCTTTCGAGCCGTGATTGGTGGCTACGGACTGCTCGGGGTGATTGTTCGGATGCGGATGCGCCTGGAGAGACAGCCGTCCCGATTGATGGTCGAGGAAATCGCCGCACCACACCTCACGTCGATCATGCACATCCTGAGTGGCTCTCTCGGCCCGTCGGACCACGCCGTGGCCTGGATCGATGCCTGTGCCCAGGGAGAGGGCCGGGGACGCGGCATCGTACAGCTGGCCCGAAATCTCAACGGGGACTCAGGAGGCTCGGACCGCGAAGTTGGCAGGAGCGGCCGGCGGCCCTTCACACGGCTTCGCTCCGCTCTCTGGCCGCTTCTTCTCATTCTCCGGACGAACCAAGGTGTTGGAGCACTCAATTCGGCCCGGTATGAGCTCGCAGCACTCAACAGTGGCCGCACCAGCATCGGCCCCAGGGAGCGCTACCAGTTCTTTCATGACTTCATTCCCGACTGGCGCCGGGCCTTTCGCCCGGGAGGTGTGCTTCAGTACCAGATGTTTGTGCCCAAGGAGTGCGCCAATGAGGTCTTCCTGGCCTGCCTGGAGGCAGCTCAGGAGATCAAGCAGGCACCCATCCTGGCCGTGCTGAAGCGGCACCGAACCGACCCTGCACTGCTCAGCTACGGGGTCGACGGCTACTCGCTATCGCTCGACTTTCCGGTCACCAGCACCGGCCTGCCTTCGCTTCGAGATGCGCTCCACCGGCTGACGGACGAGGTAGTACTGCCCGCGGGAGGGCGATTCTATCTTGCCAAAGACTCGATTCTCACGCCCGATCAGGCCGGCAGATCCCTTGGGCTCGACGCCCTCGGCCAGTTCCTGGCAATCAAACGGCGAATCGACCCCGGAACCCTTTTTCAAAGCGACCTCTACCGACGGCTCTTTGCGCCGCTCGCCCTGGGCTGACCTCAACGTCCACTCACCAGCGGGCTCGCCGGGCGCCAACAGCAGCGGACGACAGCCCAAGTGTTTGCTTGGCGCCTCCGTCTTGTCTAGAATCACCCGTCGCGCGGCTCTCATCCGTAACGTCTAAGGAGCAAGCATGCCTTCCGATCCGTCAGCCGGTCACTCGTCTCCTTTCGCCTCTCGGTCCAGGGAAAGGCGACGCTGCCTACGTTCCGCGGTCATACTGGGCATTGCGCTCCTCCTCCCCTCGGGGACTGTGGCCGCGTCTTCGGCTTTCGCATCGACGACTGCGCGCAATGCAGGAAGTGGTACGACTCTCAAGAAGTGTTCATCTTCTGCAGTCAGCGCCGCCGTGGCAAAGGGCGGTGTGATCAATGTCAAGTGCTCCGGCACCATCAAGCTGACCCACACTCTGACCATCACAAAGAAGCAAAATGTGACACTGAACGCAACACACGAGAAGTTCACTCTGACCTTTCCGCCAAGCGCTTCGGCGAAGTTTGGAACCATGCACCACGTCTTTTTGGTGTCTGGGGGCAAGCTCAGTCTCATCTCTGTCGGCATCGAAGACACCCAGAGCAACACGGCGACGACCCAAGATGGCAAGGATGGTCGCGGCGGCGCCGGCGGTACCACGCCGTCGAGCCCGGGAGCCAACGGAAGCAACGGCAAGTCCGGAGCGAATGGCCAGAGCGCCACGAACGCGAAGTCGGTCACCGGGGGCTGCATGGTGATCCAGAAGGGATCGGTCGTATCCATCACCAACTCGAACATCAGCGGATGCGTCGCAGAAGCCGGATGGGGCGGCTGGGGTGGACAGGGCGGTTCGGCCGGGGCCGGAGGGACCGGCGCAACAGGCCGAGACGGCACGGAGTCGGACCCGAACGGCGGCCGGGGCGGTAACGGTGGCAACGCTGGCGCACGGGGGGGTAACGGGGGCAAGGCAGGCAACGGAGGCTCCGCGTTCGGCGGCGCGATCTACAATCGCGGCAAGCTGACCCTGTCAGGCGACACCTTCACCAAGGACTCGGCGATTGCGGGCGGCGGCGGCAATGGAGGGCTCGCCGGCTGGGCCGGGTTCGGCGGCGCAGGCGGGCCCGGTGGGTCCGGCTGGCCACCGCCATTCTCGGGGTCGGTAGCCGGCACCGGAGGACGCGGCGGCAACGGCGGCTTCGGCGGCGGTGTGGCTGGGAACGGCGGAGCCGGCGGCAAGGGAGGTGCGGCAATGGGCGGCGCCATTTACAATGGCGGCTCTCTAACCGTCAGTCGTACCACGTTCTCGAATGATCAGGCAACGAGCGGTTTCGGCGGGGACGGCGGCTGGGCCGGCGTCGGCGGTGCGGGCGGCGGCGGCGGATCCGGAGGCGAGGGCGGCTTTGCCGAAGACTTCGGCGGCAACGGAGGGCCTGGCGGCAACGGCCAATCGGCCGCATCATCCGGCGGCAAGGCTGCGCCGGCAGGTGCTGCCGGAGCAGCGGAGGGCGGAGCGATTGACAATGCGGGCACGCTGATCCTTTCCACGACCAAGTTTGCCGACAACACCGCCCAGGGAGGATTCGGCTCGGACGGCGGCCTCGGCGGCGACGGCGGAGCGGGTGGCTGGGGCGGCACCGGCGGATCCGGCGGCTGCTGCTACTCCGACCAGAAGGATGGGATCAACGGCGCGGGCGGCAATGCCGGCAACGGACTCAACGGAACCAACGGCGGAAACGCCTCGAATGGCGGCAATGCTCTGGGCGGAGCCGTCTGCTCCAACCACAACCTGAAGCTCGGAAAGAAGGTCGCCTTCTCGAACAACAAGGTTGTGGCCGGACCCCCCGGGAACTCGCCTGGCTCCGCGGGCGAGGCGGGCGCCGGTGGTACCGGTGGAACCGGAAGCACCAACGGCGCCAGCGGCAGCCCAGGGCATCCAGGCAAACCGGGCAAGCCGGGCGTCAAGGGCAAAGCGGCTGGTCCCGGGTTGGATATCGTCTGAGACAGCGCAACCCGTGAGTCGCACGACATCTCGTCCGGGTCGGAGCAAATCTGGCCCGGTCTGACGACCCGGCCAGGGCGGCAAAGACGAAGTGCCGGGCGGGACTCAACCCCGCCCGGCATATCTCTTATCTACCGGCGCACGGATCGTTGGCCAGCACGTGCCGGAAACCTGTGTACTGGATGTACACCTTGCCGTTGCCGCCCGGCTTGAGCATCCGGTACGGATAGACGTTGCCATACTGCGCGTTGCGGCCAAAGTCGTTGACTGTGAGGCCGGGAATGTCACTCCCAATCGACCAGTCGCAGCTCGTGCCCTTGGTGACCGCGAAGAACGGGTAAAAGGCCGCCGGCGTCCCCGCGTCGGTCAGCGGGAGGTGCGAGCATCCCTTGCCGGTATTGACCTTGCATTGAATCGCGGGTTCGATCGCGGGCAGATCGGTCTGCAGAACCGCGTGTTGGTACGGATTTCGGTACGCGCTCCCGTAATGAGGGCTGGAGAAGAGTAGCGGTCCGGGGTGCAACCGGGTGTTGCCGTCGGGCCAGTCCGGAAGGTAGGAGGCGCCATCATAACCGGGCACGTTGCCGCCCAGGCACCCATTGATCTTCACGAGGCTGGAGAACGATCGTGAAAAGCAGTAGTTGTCGTCATAGTCGCTGGCACGATTGCGATTGATGCCCTCGTAGCCATCGCTCGGGCAAGGACCGGTCGGCTCGATTCCACCGCTTCCACCCGCGCACCAGTCGAAGTGACCGATCTCATCCACGAACTCGACATTGTCCTGCGTGGCCCCCCAGGGCAGGGTCGTCCGTGACGTTGCCGTGTTGTACATGGGGTGAAACGCGTAGGGGATCGGAGTGCACTGGTTTGATGGGTTCGGAGCGTACTTCACCATGGCGAACCCATTGGCCTTGCTGGCGGTCATGAATCCGGTCTGACCAGTCGTCAGGTCCCGGATGTGGACCCGGAACCCTTCGAAGGTGTCGTGCATCTTGAGGACGATCTTGTCACCCGAATTCATGAAGAGATCTTTCTTCCGATCCGGTGTGATCGTGGCATCCGTCGATTGAACCGGATTGGAAGGCGCCTGCGCTCTGCCGTCTTTGGTGACGAAGGCGAAATTGACGTACTCGTTGCCGCCGATGGCACCCGAACACGAGTCATTGAGCCCCTCATCGTCGAGCGGGTTATAGGAAACGCTGTCGATGTTGAGTGCGGCACACCACTTGTGGGCCCCGCAGCTGTCGCCCAATGGCCAATCGACCCATCCGGGTGCGTAGAACTGCATCTCCATATAAGCGGAGCCCGGGTAGCGCCGTAGGCTGGTGATGTTCTTGTTGCTATCGGGCCGGCATCTGTGCGTCTGCTCGGGAAAGCTCTGAGTGTCGCAGAGGATCATGCCGAACCAGAACACGCCGCCGGTCTCGAAGTTGTACGAGCGGCCTGGCGCCTTTGCCGGAGGCGGGTCTTTGGGCAGTGTGAAGACATACTTCATCTGATTGCCGGCGCCGTGGTGCTTGGCCAAAAAGGCGACTCCGGGCTCATCATGCCCGACGTATTGCTTCGGCCAGATGCGGCGCTGGAACGCCGTCTCGGCACAGTAGGCATTGGGGGAAGCACAGCTCAGCACTCGGTGGTGGTATTCACCCCCGCCGCTCCAGCTCGCCCCCTGGACAACCAGAGCGTTCATGAGCATCAGCGCCAACGAGGAGATCGCCACGATCACGGATCGACTGCTCACGGTCACTTCTCCTTCCACTGGACACGCCACGTCCTCAACACAGAAGCGTGGGCAGCCATTATGCGGCCGCAGGACCCACCGTGGCGATACGCTTGTCGGTTACGAAACGACGTCGGGAGGCGTCCGAGCTGGACGCCTCCCGATTGCTTAGCCAACGTCGGCCGGTTACCTCTTGGAAGACGTGGTGGTGCCGCCGGCCGGACAAGGATTCGACAGGGTGTTGTTGAAGTCCTCGTACCGCATGACGTACGCGCCTCCGCCTCCGGGAAGAAGCTCAGGAATCGCCAGGAGGGAACCGTACTGGGCGTTCTTGCCGTAGTCGTTGGGGAAGCCCGGTATAGAGGCTCCCTCGGCCCACCAGCACTGTCCGCTGACCTTTCCGGTGGAGAAGTAGGGGTAGAAGGCTGCCGGGGACTCGTCGTCACTGGTTGGCAGCAGTGAGCATCCGGCGCCCGTTCGGTGACTGCAGGTCGGATACTGCTCCACGGCCGGGAGATCCGTCTGGAACCCGGCCTGACTGTAGTTGTCCTTGAACTGTCCACCGGTCGTGGGGCTGGTGAACAGCACCGGCGTCGGATGGAGGGTCGTGTTTCCGTCCGGCCAGTCTCGCTGATAGGACAAGCCATCGAATCCCGGATCGTTCTCTTGGAAGCAGCCACCGAAGGGGCTGCTGTTGGCACCGGCGGGGCCGCCGTTGGCCAGAGGAGTTCCCGTGAAGTCAATGGCGGTCGGTGGATTCATGAACCAGCCTGCCGGGAAGCAGTATCCGTCATCGTTGTCGGCGAAGCTGGCATCCGAGGGCGGGCCCTCGAGATAGTCGCTGGGGCAGAAGCCACCGGGATCAACCGATGATGTGAAGCTATTGATGTCGGGATAACAGAGGTCGAAGTGTCCAACCTCATCCGAGTACGCCACGTTATAGGTGTGCGCGGCCCACGGCACCACCGTCTGTGGTGTCGAGGTGTTGTACATGGGGTGGAAATTGTAGGGCACATAGCGGCACTCGCGTGACGGGTCGGTCTTGTAGGCGACCTGTCCGAAGCCGTTGTCTTTGCTGGCCGTCATCCAGCCGTGCGTTCCGGCCGTGGTGTCGTACACGTCGATGCGCAGGCCGTCACTGGGCAGGTTCTCGCGCATGTGCCCATTGATCATCTCCCGGGTGTACACATCCCGAATCTTGACCGTGATGCTGTCGCCGGGGTTCATGAACAGGGTCCGCTTGGGATCCGGCGTATAGGTCGCCAGGTCGGACGTGATCGGGTTGGCCGGTCCCTGAGCGTGGCCGTGCTTGGTTACGAAGGCGAAGTTCGAATATTCGAGGCCGCCGACGGTGGTCGCGCAGCTGGCGTTCAGAGTCGTGCCGTTGATGGGATCAACGGCATAGCTGTCGATCGTCAGCGCCGAGCACCACCGAGTCGGGTCGCAGCTGAAGCCGAAGGGCTTGGGAACGCCTCCCGGGGGATAGAACTGCATTTCCATATATGCCGCACCGGGGTGCTTCGCGGCAGGCTGGATGTTGCTGTTGCTGTCCGCCTTGCACGTCTTGACCTGCTCTGGGAACGACTTGCTCGCGCACATCGCCAGACCGAACCAGAACGCCGGCCGCAACTCGAAGTTGAAGCTCGCTCCGGGCTGCGTAGGCGATGGATCTCGGGGCAGAACGAGATGATACTCCATCTGATCGCCCGAGTTGCGCTGGTTGGAGTAGAAGAGCACCGACGGCTCGTCGTGTCCGACGTATTTATTCCCGTACGCCTGCTCCTTGCTCTGGTTGTTGAGCTCCATGCACAGGCCGGTGGCGCAGTTGACTTTGTAGCCCGTATTTCCGCCTCCCCAGGAGCCGGCCCGAGTTGAGCCGTGCCCGTATGCAACTGGGGCGGCGAAGGCCGCGGCGAGCAGAGCGGTCCCGCTCGCCAGGGCCAGCACCGTAGCGCGAAACTTCATGTCCATGCCTCCCAAAATCTCGATCGTTCGACCTCGTCGACGTTGCGGTGGTCGCTGCCGGTTGCGTTTCTTGGATCCATTCCTACCCCTTGCCGCTGTTGGGGCTTTGGGCGCATGGATTGCTCGGAAGCGTTGAACCGAAGTTCTCGTAGTACAGCCGTGTTTGGCCGGGGTTGAAGAAGTCCAGCTGGGTGTACGACTCCAGATGCTTGAACTGGCCGATCGCGCGGCCGAAGTCGTTGTTGGTCATGCCAGGCACATCGTTGCCGACGCCCCACCAGCACTGGCCGCTCTGCTTCGTTGTCCAGTAGAAGGGATAGAACTGCACCGGCTGGCCGTCATCCTGAAGCGGCAAGGGCGTGCAGTTCAGTCCTGTGCGATGGAAGCAGTCGGGCGCCTCTTCTATAGCCGCCGTGTCCGCCTGGAATGCAACTTTGCCGTATTGGGTGGTGAAGCCGGATCCGGTCGTGGGGCTGGTGAAGAGGGTCGGCGTCGGATAAGAGGGGCTGCCGTTAGGCCAGTCAGGCAGGTAGGCAGCGCCGTCGAAGCCGTTGGCATTTCCTCCCAGGCACCCGTCCACGTTCACGAGCGTCGAAACCGAACCCGGGAAGCAGTAGTTATCGTCGCCGTCGGACCACCGCCAGGGTCCCCACGGAGCTCCTTCACCATTGTCGGTTGGGCAGCTGCCGAACGGTCCAACCGGCGAGCCATTGGGACCGACGCGACACCAATCGAAGTGCCCAATCTCTTCGGCGAAGGCGATGTTATACGTGTGTGCCGCCCAAGGGACGACCGTCTTGGGCCCAGAGGTCGAGTACTCGGGATGGAAGTTCGTGGGTAGGGGCGTGCACGCTCCCGACGGAGGCGGCGCGTATTTGACCTCGGCAAAGCCGTTCTTGGCGCTCAGGGTCATGGACCCCTTGGTGTTGCTTGTCAGGTCGTTGGCGATGATCTTCAATCCACTCGAGGAATCGAACATCCGCAGCTTGATGGTGTCGCCGGAGCTCATGAACAGATCCTTCTTGGGATCCGGCGTGAAGGTGGCATTGGTCGAATCGATGGGATTCGGCGAAGCCTGGGGCTTGCCATTGAGGGTCAGGAACGCGAAGTTGCCGTATTCGATCCCGCCAATGGCGCTGGCGCAAAGACCGTTCTGGTCTGTGGCATGCAGCTCATCCTCAGCCAGACTCCAGACGTTGACTGCCGCGCACCATTTCGTGGCGTCGCAGGAGTCACCGGCGGGCCATGACACCCATCCGGGAGGGTAGAACTGCATTTCGAGATAGGCCGACCCCGGCTGTTTCGAGAAGTCCGACGTGATGTTCTTATTACTGTCGGGTATGCACTTCACGCCCGGGTTCGGTGCCGACTGGGAATTACACATCGCCATGCCGAACCAGAAGGTTGGGTTCAGCTCAAACTGGTACGAGGCGGTGTTGGCGTCTGCCGCGGGCGGATCGGTGGGCAGCTTGAACACGTATTGCTGCCTGGTTCCCGAGCCGGCCTTGTGCGAGTAGAAGAGCAGTGACGGCTCGTCGTGACCGACGTAGGTATTACCGAACACTGCCTTCTGGTCACCGACCTCCGTGCAGAAGGCGTTGCCTTGACGACAGTCAAGGTGCTTATAGTGGGGGCCGCCTCCCCAGGAGGCACCCGCGGTGGCAGGCAGGAAGGCGACACTCCCCGCAAGCATCCCCACGGTTGCGACCAACGCGGCCAGGGCTCTGCGACGCTTCATATCTTCCTCCAAGAGTGATCCGTCTGGTTGCGGTACCGGCGGCGCCGTGAATGCCTCGCGGCGCCGGAAGCGAGTCGGTCAAGAGAGCCCACCAAAACCCACCGGATCGAATCCATGGAGTGATGCTCTCGCGCTGACACACGCAGGGAGAAACCAACTAAGTCGCCGTCCCAGCCACCTCCTTATCGCTCTGAGATATACGTCTTCGCGAACGGGAAGGCGGTGGCGCGCGTTTGGCGACCTCCTCCCGGAGACATCACTTCCAATCCTAGTACAACAATTCGCTGCTACCCGCCCTCCCGCCAGCAGCCCTCGAGTCCAGCGTTCAGGCCCCTACTCCGCATATATATATGTGTATGCATATAATTGCCTGTGACCAGCTCTTGCCAAGCTACCCGACACCCGGACGAGTCCCGCCAAACCTTCCTTGACCGGCAGCCCACCTACTGGCTCAAGCGCTGCTATCAGACCCTCCGGCGACGGGTCGACGCCGAGCTGCGGCCGTTCGGCATCACGCTCTCCCAGCGTGATGCGCTCCTTGCCCTCCGTCACGATGGGCCGACCGCCATCGGCGATCTCGCCACGAGTCTCGGCCTCGAGCAGAGCTCGGCCTCACGGCTGGTGGAGGGCCTGCGCAGGCGCGGCTTGGTCCGATTGGAAGAGGGACCTCACGACCGCCGCTCCCGGTGGGCATACATTACCGATGCCGGTTCAGACATCCTTGATTCGACGCCGGGCGCCTCGATCGTCGCCGCGCAGCTCTTCCGCGATGAGCTCACGTCCGGCGAGCTGGCCGACCTGACAGCTCTACTGAAGCGCTGCACCAACATCTTGGAGGAAAGGGATGACGCCCTCAACCGCCGCTAACCCGTTCGGCTCACGGTCCATGCTCTCGGCCGTCCACGGACCATTCACCTATTTCTGTTTGCCGGCAGTGGCGCGGGAGTTGAATCTCTCCCTCGATCGCCTGCCAATGACGCTGCGCATCTTCCTGGAAAATGTCGTCCGGCAGGCGTCATCCGATGCAGGCCTGCTGGACCAAGCCGAGCGGCTCGCCCGGTGGTCCCCAGGAGCGGGCAAGTCCTTCGAGTTCCCGTATCTTCCGGCTCGGGTTATCCTTCAGGACTTCACCGGCGTGCCGGCCGTGGTCGATCTTGCCGCGATGCGAGCCGCGGTGGAGCGCCTTGGTGGAGACCCGCAGAGAATCAATCCCCTGGTCCCCGTCGATCTCGTCATCGACCACTCGGTCCAAGTCGATGCCTTTGGCTCGACACTGGCCTTCGGTCGCAACGTGGAGCTGGAGTACGAGCGGAACCGGGAGCGCTATGCCCTCTTGCGCTGGGCACAACAGTCGTTTCACCAGTTCCGGGTGGTTCCCCCGGGAACCGGAATCGTGCATCAGGTCAACCTCGAATATCTTGCCTCCGTGGTGGTATCCCGATCACAGGAAGGACAGATGCTGGCCTTCCCGGACACCCTGGTGGGAACTGACTCTCACACCACCATGGTGAATGGGCTGGGAGTACTGGGCTGGGGGGTCGGAGGCATCGAGGCCGAGGCGAATCTGGTGGGACAGCCGCTGTTTCTCTCCTGTCCCGTGGTCGTCGGGTTCCACATGAATGGCGAGCTGCGAGAGGGAGCGACGGCAACCGATCTCGTCCTCACGGTCACCGAGATGCTTCGCCGGCATGGGGTCGTCAACAAGTACGTCGAGTTCCATGGGGCCGGGCTCGCAAATCTCACCATTGCCGACCGTGCGACTCTGTCCAACATGGCCCCCGAGTATGGCGCCACCTCGGCGCTCTTCCCGGTCGACGACGAAACCTTGCGATATCTGGCCATGACCGGTCGGCCGAAGGATCAGATTGAGCTGGTCGACCGCTATTGCAAGGAGCAGGGGCTGTTCCGAACCGACGACTCTCCGTCTCCTGCTTTCGATGAGTCCCTCGAGCTGGACCTGGCGACGGTCGAGCCCAGCGTCGCCGGCCCTCGACGGCCGGAGGACCGGGTTCCCCTGGGAGTCCTTCCCCGAAGCTTCCGGGAAGCCTACGCGGACCGGTTCGCCGGCAAGGCGCCCAAGGATGTGGTTGTCGGGAAACAGCGGTTCGATTGGGAGGGTGGTGTGGAGAACGAGGAAGAGGACCCGACACGAGTTCCCCCCGGCCATCCAGTCACGGGCCACGAGGTGGAAGTTGGCCTCGACGGGGAGCGATCGATTGTGGACGATGGCTCGGTGGTGATCGCAGCCATCACCAGCTGCACCAATACCTCCAACCCAACAGTCATGGTCGGGGCCGGCCTGCTGGCCAAGAAGGCGGTTGAGCGCGGCCTCCGCGTCAAGCCTCACGTCAAGACGAGCATGGCCCCGGGCTCCCGAGCCGTGACGGACTATCTCAACAACGCCGGACTCATGCCCTATCTCGAGGCCCTGAGATTCCATGTTGTGGGCTACGGGTGTACCACGTGCATCGGCAACAGCGGCCCGCTTCCCGAGCCGGTGGCCGAGGCGATTGAGGAGAACGATCTTGTGGTCTGCTCGGTGCTGAGCGGTAACCGAAACTTCGAGGGCCGCATCCATCCCCAGGTGCGAGCCAGCTACCTGGCCTCCCCACCACTGGTGGTCGCGTATGGGTTGGCGGGAACAATTGACCTCGATCTCAACCAGGATCCCCTGGGCCATGACGGCAACGGCGAGCCGGTCTACCTGCGCGACATCTGGCCCACCAAGCAAGAGATCGTGGACACCATCGAGTCGGCACTCGGCCCCGAGGTATTTGAGCGCAACTATTCCCACGTCTTTGAGGGGGATGATCTGTGGCGTTCACTTCCGGTCCCCGAGAGCCCGCTCTTCGAATGGGATCCGCAGTCGACCTACGTTCAGGAGCCACCCTACTTTCAAAACATGAGCCCCGAGCCGCCTGCTGTTCAGGACATCCGCGGTGCACGTGTGCTCGTCATGGTCGGCGACTCCATCACCACGGACCACATCTCACCGGCAGGAGCGATCCCCAAAGCCAGCCCGGCGGGACAGTACCTTATCTCTCGAGGGGTTGAGCCGCGCGACTTCAACAGTTATGGCTCCCGCCGCGGCCACGACTGCGTCATGGTCCGAGGCACATTCGCCAACATCCGGCTCCGCAATGAGCTCGCCCCCGGCAAGGAGGGCTACTGGACCACTCACCAGCCCGACGGCGAGGTCATGACCATCTTCGAGGCCTCGGAGCGCTATGGGGAGGAAGGAGTGCCGCTACTGGTCATTGCCGGCAAGGCCTATGGATCGGGTAGCTCGCGCGACTGGGCCGCCAAGGGGCCGGCTCTCCTCGGTGTGCGGGCTGTGATCGCCGAAAGCTTCGAACGCATCCACCGCAGCAATCTCGTGGGCATGGGTATCCTGCCCCTGCAGCTACCCTCGGGTGAGACGCGACAGAGCCTGGGGCTGACTGGCGAAGAGCGATATGACATCGAAGGCCTATCCGAAGACCTCCGGCCGGGTCAGAGCGTGAGGATAGTAGCGACCCGCAGGGACGGGTGCCAGGTCGAGTTCAACTCGGTGGTCCGCATCGACACCGCCGTCGAGATCGACTACTATCGGCACGGAGGAGTCCTGCAGTATGTGCTTCGGCGGCTGCTGCGAGAGGCTGCTGCATGAACGCCAACGGGTCGAGGGGGGCCGGGGCCACACCGTGAGCACCCACGATATGGTCGTGCCTCTTCTCGGCGTGCCTCCGGCTACCGAGGCAGTCGCTCGGACCGCGAAACACGGGGTTGTCGTCCGGCGTGCCCAGACGTACGAGCGAGAGGCGGTGGTGCGCTTCGTGCGGCAGCGCTGGCCGGACTGGGCCGACGCGGTTGACTGTGGATTCAGCTATGTCCCGTGCCGCATCATCGTCGCCCTGGAGGCAGGCACGCCGGTCGGCTTCGCAGCCTATGACGTGGACTATCTGGGCCTGTTTGGACCGACGGGCGTGGATGCAGACCGGCAAGGCCGGGGAATCGGCGCGGCTCTGCTCCTCCGTTGCCTCAACGCCATGCGGGAGTCGGGATATCTGTACGCGATCATCGGCGCCGTTGGACCAGCTGAGTTCTACAGCCGGGTCGCGGGGGCGATGTCGCTGCCGTCGGACTGGCCGAGCTACACGGACCCCGATCTGAGCTGAGCGGGCTGACGGGCCGGGTACAGACGAATCTGCACCCGGCGAATCGTCCGTCTGGCTAGAGCCAGGCCTTGCGGATCTTGACCAGTTTCAGCTTCCCGTGCTTCTTGGGATTGCTACTGGACACCCAGGTAGTCCATACCTTCCACGGCTGGTGGTTCGCGTGCAGACTGCCGAAGGCCCAGATGTTGTGCTTCAGGCAGCTAAAGTTGGCGCGCATACCGTTTAGAACAAACGAAGCCCCCGAGACGAACACGCACAGATTGCCACCCGCGAGCCGGATTTCCCAGGCTCGCGCACCACCCTTGTTTGCCGTCGGCAACGGCTTGGTCAGACGGACCAGCTCCACCTTGTGAGGATTGAGCTTTGAGGGACAGCCGACCTTCTTGCCGGTCGGCGAGGAGAAACACGGATCGAGGATGAAATTGCCGGTCGTGCAGCGATACGCGTCGACTCGGTTGGTGAGGATCGAGCCCTCCCAACAGGAGCCCTTGACTCGCTTGGTGACCGAGTAGCCGGTCCGCAGAGTGCCGTTCTTCGCAAACGGTCTGATCACCACGAGTTTGGTCGCAGTGACTGGAGCGGCGGATACCACTGACGGTGTGGCCACGAACGCTGCGGGAATGAGCAGCAGACAGCTCGCGATGAGCGGCAGACGGTGAACGAAGCGAGACATGATCAAACCTCCACAAACCTGCCTCAAGATACCGCCTCGTCGACCCGGCTGGATAATCAAGTCGATGTCCGATGCCAAGGAGCGTCCGCTGCAGGACGAGCTGTTCATGCTCGCCGACGAGCTGCGTGCGATGGCCACGCTGGACGGCCACTTCAGCCGAGACCCGTACCAACTGGAGCACGCGGATCGGATGATGTCCATGGCTGCGAGGCTGGCAGCGCTTGCGGAAGGCACGCCGCCGGACCACATCGAGAGGCTGTTTCGAGCCGAGCCGTGGTTCCACGCCAGCCCCGCCTTCGGGGTCGAGGCGGCCACCTTTGACCATGAGGAACGACTGCTGCTCATCCAGCGAAAAGACAACCTCCTGTGGGCCCTCCCTGGAGGGTTCGCCGAGATCGGCCATACACCTACAGAATCGGCCCTCAAGGAGCTGTGGGAGGAGGCCGGAGTCCGCGGCCAGGCCGCTCGCCTATTGGGCGTATTTGACGGTCGCTACTGGGAGACCGGGGCCCGGATTCACATGGTCCGCCTGGTCTTCTTGGTCATCGGAGACGATGCGCCGCCCGTTCCTGGCAAGGAATGCCTGGCGGCGCGCTACTTTCACCGCGACGAAATTCCGCACCAGCTTCATCTCGGACAGGAGATGCTGGTGCCCAAGGTCTTCGAGCTAGCCGGCTCGGGGGAGACATTCTTCGATCCCGCCACCACGGTCGGTGTCGATCTCCCTCGGTATCAACGGCCTGAGGGTTGAGATGGATCGGGCCGAGTCGCAAGCCACCTTTGTGTTGCTCCACAGCCCGTTGACCTGCTTCGAAGTTTGGTTGCCGGTGGCGAGTTGCCTCCGGGAAGTCGGGTGGCGGGTGCAGGTTCCGGTTGCCGATGACGAAGCGCAGGAATCGAACATACCCTTCTGGCAACGGTACGTTGAGTCGGCCACACGCGACATCGGCTCAGGCAACGACCCACGGTGGATAGTGGCCGGCCACAGCGGCGCCGGGCCCCTCCTGCCCTCGATTGCGGAACGGATCGGCGGGTCCATCCTCCTCATCTACGTGGACGCGGGTCTGCCGCATCCTGGAAGGAGCCGTATTGACGACATCGCGGCGGCGATTCCTGCCCTTGCGCACCGGCTCAATCGCCATTTCGAGGACGGCGGACTGTTCCCTGACTGGACGCACGAAGATCTTATCGAAGTCATTCCCGACAGCAGGATGAGGAGGGGACTGATATCGCACCTCCGCCCCCGGGGCAGAGACTTCTTTACTGAGGTCATGCCCGAACAGTCCGACTGGGAGCGGTGGCCGTCGGCTTATCTCCGCTTGAGCGACGGTTACGAGGGCGCCGCCGCCGCCGCCGAAGCCAAAGGTTGGCCCACTGTACGATTGCAGGCGGGGCACTTTCATATGCTGGTGGACCCGGCCGCCGTGGCCGGCTCGCTTATCGGGCTGGCCAACTCCTTTCACTTGCCCGGACCGGAGGGAGCGCCGGCAGGCTAGTAGCCGGCGGCCGTTCGCGGTTCCAGGGCCGGCAGCACGAGGCTGACGCGTGTACCCGACCCTAGCTCGCTTTCTATTGCGAGGCGCCCGCCGTGCCGCGTAGCGATCGATCGACCGATGGAAAGACCCAGACCAGCGCCTCCAGACTCGCGTGACCGGGCCGTGTCAACCCGAAAGAAGCGCTCCCCAAGGCGGTCAAGATGCTCGCGCGCAATACCGATCCCTGTATCGGAAACCTCCAGTAACGCGTCCGCCTCTGCCCGGTCCGTGGACACTGTGACGCGTCCGCCGTGCCGGTTGTACTTGACCGCGTTGTCAATCAGAATCAGGACAACCTGCTGGAGGAGAGCTCGATCGCCAAGAACGAGGACCGGTTCCTCGACGCAGAGCTCCACAGTCACACCCTGACGCTCGGCCAGGGACTGGCCCCATCTCGTTGATTCCCGAGCGATCTCGGCCAGGTCCACGACTTCCTCCTCCAGCCGCAGGGCGTCGGCGTCCAGTCGGGCCAGGCTGAGCATGCTGTTGGCAAGCGCCGTAAGGTGTCCGGTCTCCAGGACGGCATCGTCGAGCAGCGCAACGTCCTGAGGCGGAAGATGATCCCGACCTCGAAGCACGAACTCAAGGCTCGAGCGCATCATAGTGAGCGGTGTCCGCAGCTCGTGGGAGGCGTCGGCGATGAAGTCGCGCTGCCGGCTGTACGCGACCCGTGCAGGGAGGAGCGCTCGATTGGCCAGAAAGAGGCCGACACCGAGCGAGAACAGCGTGGTCAAGGCACCGAGGATCAGCAGGAGGTGGAGGAGTGTCGTCAGGCTCGATACGTCCGACCCGACCGGGAACCCGACCTGAATCACGCCCAAGGTGGCGCGGGAGCCCGGCACGGGAACACGCATCGCGTATCGCTGAACGGCCGAGAAATCACCTGGCCCATTGGTGGTCACGGTGTTGGTAACCTGCCCAGCGCTCACGGCAAGCTTTGCCTGGCTCGAGGACAGGAAGCGGCGTAGCCCCGAAGCCGTATCGTTCGCAGTCAGAAGATGGCCGCGACTGTCATAACAGGCCACGAGCCACCCCGAGGGCACGAAGTGGGGTGACACCGGGCACACGGCGCCGCTGGGAAAGTCGACCGACCCCTGCCATGCCTGGGCAAGTGTGGAGGCCTCGGTTCGCAGCTGTTGATCGACCGGTCCCAACAGGCTCTGCTGAACCCCCAAATACAGAACGGCGCCCGAAACGATGAGCGCCGCCGCCAAGATCATGCTGTAGATCAGCGTTAGACGCCAGCGAATGCTGTGGAACAACCGCTCCGAAGGCTCGGCCTGTGGCTCGGGGAGGAGATGAAGGCGACGTCCCAGACGAGTCGCGACTGCGGGCGGGCCGAGTTGGATCCTCAATCCCCGACCTTGTAGCCGATTCCACGGACCGTCTTGATCAGAGGCTGGCCGAATCCGCGGTCAACCTTGTCTCGAAGGTAGTGGATATAGGTGTCAACCACGTTCGAGAGCGCGTCGAGATCGTACCGCCAAACGTGATCGGTGATCTGGCTGCGACTGAGGACGCGGCCGGCGTTGCGCATGAGGTACTCGAGGAGTGCGAACTCTTTTGCGGTGAGCTCGATCTCGTGGGTACCGCGCCGTACTTCGTGCCGTGTAAGGTCCATGGTTAGATCTCCAACCGCCAATTGCTCGGAAACTTCCAGTCCGTGCGACCTGCGGCGGAGGAGGGCCTCAACCCGAGCCAGAAGCTCGACCATGGCGAACGGCTTGACGAGATAGTCGTCCGCTCCCGATCGCAATCCCAGCACTCGATCCTCGATAGCTCCCCGCGCCGTCAGCATGAGGACCGGCGTCGACACGTTAACGTCTCTGACCTGCTTGACGATCTCCACGCCGTCCATCCCCGGCAGCATGACGTCGAGGATTACGAGATCATACGTATCGCTTGCGGCCAGATCGAAGCCGCTATCGCCGTCATGGGCAACATCCACGCTGTGCCGCTCCTCGACCAACACCCGTCGCAGAAGCGCAGCCAGCTTCTTCTCGTCCTCGACGATCAGGATGTGCAACCGTATCCACCCGCCCGCTGCTCGGAATCCACCTCGACTGTACGAGGTCGAAATGGGAAGGAGATCAAAACGTCATAAGGAAAGCATCATCACTTTCCCAAGGGACTCTCATGCTGATTCTCGATTCTGAAGGTGAATAGATCATTTCGAACAAGGAGTTTGGACATGGTTCAACGTCGTCGCCTCACCGCCCTCGCAGCCATCCTGATGGGTACCGGTCTCATCGGCGGCTATCTGTTCAGCCTCATCAGTGGAGGCCTAGTCTCCGCAGCCCGCGCCGGCACCGTAACCCCGAAAGTTGCTGCCGCTGAACCTAACTCCGCGGATGCTGCACTCGAACGCGCCTACACCGCCGTCAAGCGATCGGTCGTGTTCGTCGACAATCCCGGCACGGGTACCGGATCGGGCATCATCTACGATTCGGCCGGCGACATTCTCACCAATGCCCACGTGACCACGGGCAGCCGCTCCTTCCGCGTCACCCTCTTCAATGGCCGGACACTTCCGGCCCGGCTGATCGGAAGCGACCGAGCAGACGACCTAGCGGTGATACGCGTCAATGCCAGCGGCCTGATGCCGGCCGTGTTCGCCGCCCCCTCCACGTACCGCGTCGCCGAAACGGTGCTGGCGGTCGGAAGTCCGCTGGGCCTGCGAAACACCGTGACCTCGGGGCTCATCAGTGCCCTGAAGCGGACTGAGCAGGAGCCGAATGGTGCGTACCTGACGAACGCCCTGCAAACCTCGGCGCCGATCAATCCCGGCAACTCCGGCGGCGCTCTGGTCAATCTGAGCGGTCAGGTCGTGGGTATCCCGACGCTGGTGCAGACCTCAGACAGCAACGGCAGCGCCGTGCAGGGCATCGGCTTCGCGATCACCGGTTCCAGGGCGATGTTCATTGCCAACCAGATCATCTCCACGGGAACGGTGCATCACACGGGTCGCGCGTTCCTGGGAATCTCCGTGGGCGATGCCGGAGCCTCGTCCTTGAATCCCGCATTGGGCACCGTCGAGGGCGCGCTCGTGGAGCGAGTCGAGACAGGCTCAGCCGCTCAGCGAGCCGGCCTCCGGGTGGGTGATGTGATCACCTCGGTCGCAGGAACTCGAGTGCGAAGCGCCAACGATCTGGTGACCGCGCTCGCCGCCCTGAGGCCGGGAGCCCGCGTCTCGGTCGGCTACAACCGGCACGGCTCGTCGCACACCGTCTCCCTTGTATTGGCCGAGTTACCGGCGTCCCTTTAGCAGGAAGCTTGGGCGGAGATCCCTATGCGGGATCTCCGCCTTCATGTCTTCCGCGGGCGCGCATCACGGTCGGCGTCCACAAGCCGAATGAGACCGAGCCGCTCGATCCCGGCCGACAGAACCAGCGCCAGAGCGCCAAGGACGAGGCCCAAAAGGGCCAACGGCAGCAGTGTTTGAAAGCCGACCGTGTTGAACTGCACCCAGGTATAGACGGGAAATGAATAGGGATGGTAGGCCATGATCACCGTGGCCCCGAACTCCCCAAAGGACCGCATCCAGGAGAGCGCTGCCCCCGCGAGGATGGAGCGCAGGCTCAGTGGAACGGCCACCATCCAGAAGAGCTGGAGGGCCCCGGCGCCCATGCTGAGGCCGGCGTCGAACAGGTCTTCGTCGATGCGCTCGAAAGCCGATCGGGCCGCGACCACCAGGAAGGGGGCGCTCACGAAGATCTGCGCCAGCACGATGCCGGAAAGCTCGCCCACGAAGAACAGGCCGTGCGGCTGAAGAAACTGCTCCACCGAGCCGGTCTGACCCCAGACGAGCAGGAGCAGGATACCGCCGACCACCGGCGGCAGGACGAGCGGCAGATACACCAGTCCCGTGAGGAGGGCCTTCCCCGGGAACCGTTGTCGCGCCAGAACATACGCCAGCGGCACACCGAAGACGGCGACGATGGCGGTAGAACAGCTGGAGCTGAGGACGGAAGTCTCAACGGCTCCCGCGGCGCCCGACTGAGACCAAACCGACCACACCTCTGACCAAGAGACATGGGTCAGGAGGGCCAGGATGGGCAGGGCGGTGAACAGGGCGAGCCCGCCGCCGAAGCAGGCAAGCAGAAGAGCCCCCGCGCCGGCGTACGGCCTGCGCGGGCCGCGCGCCAAGGCGGCTTGGTGGTCTATGGCAGGCGGCTAGATGCCCGGCGGGACGGCCCGCCTATCGCCGCGGATAACGTGCTTGGTGGGCAGAAGCCCAAGATCGGCCGACAGCCTGGCGGCGCGTTTCCCAAGCACGAACTTCACGAAGGCCACGGCCGCCGGCTTGTCCTGGACCGTCTTCGGAATGGTGATGGTGTAGATGATAGGCGCGCCGACGAACGTCTGGCCCTGACTGTTCGTGAAGTGCTGAGTCGCATAGATCTCTCGGTACTTCGGGTAGCCGAGGTCGATCTTCTGCGGAAGGCTGATGTAGGGGATGTGCGCGGTCCGGGCCTCGGAAAGGTAGAAGACACCGGCGTCGAGCTGCCCGGTCTGTAGGTAGGCGACGAGATTCTGCTCCGGAAAGATCTCCTTGTCGTTCTCGACCGGCCCGAGCACCCGATGCGCGAAGTGCTTCAGGCCGAACAGCCGCTGGGCAAGCCGGAAGGCAAAGAGCACCCGGTACCCCTTCGGATCGATTTGCGGGTCGGTTCGGCCGAAGCGCAGCCCCCTGGCGAGCAGGGGTTTGTACCATGCCAGGTGATGATGGTTGACGCGCCGGAAGAGCTTTCCATACTTGCCAGAAGGGTTGAAACCAATCACCAGACGGGTTCGCGCGAAATCTGCGTACCACTTGACGTAGCCGCCGTTCGCCGACCCCATGAGCGTCTTGTTGACCGCCGGGTCCGCAAACTCGACCACATCGGGCCGGATCTGCCCTCCCTTCATCTCGTTGGCGATCAGCTGGGACCCGAGCCCCTCACCCTGGTAGCCGTAGCCGGTCCTTCGGGTGAAGGCCGGCCCAATCTGGGTCTCGTTCAATGTTTGCAGGGACGCGGCGTAGTACACACTCGCCGTTCCCTTGGAGGCGGACACCGGCTGGATCAGGGCCATCCCCACGCCGAGACCAACGAGGAGGATGAAGCGGCTCAGCAGCTCACTCATCCTTGTTAACCATCACCTCGGTTGACTTCACGACCGCGAACACTCGGTCACCGACCTTGAGCTCGAGCTCCTCAGCCGAGTCCCTCGTGATGACCGCCTCGAGCTGGTTATCGCCAACGCGGATCCCGATCTTTGCCATGACTCCGCCGAGTTTCACCTCGGTGACCGTCCCCGGAAGTCGATTCCGAGCGCTTGTACGCATCCCATCCCCTTCTCAGCGGCAGTGCAGACGGCCCAGAGACCGCCCGTGTCTCCGGATTCTAGGGAGACTGGGGCTGGGCAAAGTGCACAGAAATGCCGTTGCGTCGGGTCCGACTAGGAACGACCTGGGAACGGTGGTCCGACGGATAAAAACGGACGTCGAGCCTCGTACAGCAGGATGGCTGCGACTACCGCGGCATTCAGAGATTCGACTCCTGTCGCCATCGGAATGCGCACCGACGTGGTGAGAGAGGGCTGCACCTCGGGGCGTATGCCGTGGGCCTCACTACCGATAACGATGGCGGTCCGTTTCCCCCAGTCGACCTCGAGGAACGTCATTTCTGCCTTCGGGTCTGCCGCCAGGACCTGATCGAACCCATGCAACATCGCCTGCAGCTCGCCGGCTTCGATCTCGAGAACGGCGAGCCGGAAGTGCGCCCCCATGCCACTCCGCACCGTCTTTCCGGAATAGGGATCGACAGCCGGTCGCACGAAGATCACTGCCTGCAATCCTGTGGCGACAGCCGTGCGTAGGATCGTGCCCGCGTTGCCCGCATCGGCAATGCCGTCGAGAAACAGCGCCACGTCCTGCGCCTCCAAGAGCGATGGATCGGGCGGCTCCGGCTCGGGCAACACCAGCACGACGCCCGCCGGGGATTGCGTTTCGGCCGCGGCTTCGATAACCGTCGGAGTGGCGGCGAAGGCTTGGGGCATGTCCTCGAGCCGGCGAAGGATCTCTTGGCCCTCGGGATGCCGCTTCAGCGCTTCGGGGTCATAGAGCGCGAGCGCCGGTGAAGCGTCCGCGTCGAGCACTTCTCTCGTCAAACGGATCCCCTCGACCAGGAATGCCCGCTCTTGCCGACGTGTTCGCGACCGATGCAACGACCGGCAGTAGCGAACATGGCGGTTATGGGTGCTGGTGATCACCCGTTACCGCTCCAGTGTGGCCGGCCTCCGACGCCTAGCTGCCCTGGTTCAGCAGCCCGTTGAAGACCTCTGGATCCCGCACTGCCAGATCCGCCAGCATCTTTCGGTCCAACTCCACACCCTGCTCCTTGAGTCGGTGCATGAACTGGCTGTAGCTGAGACCCTGCTCCCGGGCCGCGGCATTGATGCGCATGATCCAAAGCGACCGCATGTCACGCTTCCGGTTGCGCCGATCGCGGTACGCGTAGGCCAATGCGTGCGTGACCGACTCCTTGGCGATCCGAAAGTTGCGATGGCGAGCGCCTCGGTGGCCGGAGGCCAGCTTTAGGACCTTCTTGTGGCGCCGACGGGTCTGCGGGCCTCCCTTGACTCGTGCCATATCTTCACTCCGTTCTCGGGTGACCCGGTGATCGGTGCCACCTTCTCAAATCTGTCGTGCCGTTCGCCCGTCCGGGGCGGTCCCGAAGCGAACCTTAGCGCTTCTTGTAGGGAGCCATGCGCCGGACCTGTCGAGACAACGTGGGCGTGTACTCGTGCAGATCCCCCAGCAGCCGCAGCGTTCGCTTGGCCTTGATGCTGCGTTTGTGACTCCGCGAGCCCTTCACGTGCAGCACTTTCCCTGTTCCCGTGATCCGGATCCGCTTGGCGATCGACTTCCGTGTCTTCAGCTTTTGTCCAGCCATATCAGCTCTCGCTCACCGCCTCCTGCTCGGCCCGTTCCGCGCGTGCCCGGGCGGCTGCCGAAAGCGGCGCCAGGATCACACTCATCTGTCGACCGTCCAACGATGCGCCGCGCTCAACCTGGGCCTCTCCGACCAGCGAGCTTGCCAGACGTTCGAAGAGCTGGCGGCCCAGCTCGGGGTGGGTCATCTCGCGACCCCGGAACCGGACCGATACTCGAACCTTGTCCCCGGCGCGTAGAAATTTCGTGATCGTGCGGCGTTTGGTGTCGAGATCGTGCTCATCGATCTTGACGCTTCCCAAGCGCATCTCCTTGAGGAGCGAGGGCTTCGCATTCTTTCGCTGCTCTCGTTCCTTTCGCGTCTGCTCGTATTTGAATCGGCCGTAATCGAGAAGCTTGGTGACCGGTGGCTGGGTGTTGGGACTCACCTCGACAAGGTCCAGTTCCTTTGATCTCGCCAGCTCCAGCGCCTTCTGGGTCGGCATCACACCAAGCTGTTCTCCGTTGTCGCCTATGACTCGTACTTCGCGTATGCGAATTTGCTCGTTGACTCGCAGATCTCTCGGTATCTAATCACCTCTGAAATAAACAATCGACCTGCCGCGTGTCGCGACAAGCCAATAGAGACTATCAGCATGCCCAACAGATGGTCAATGCGCTGTGCCGGCTCCACAGGGGCCACGGTTGGAATCGGAAGCTCCGGCCTACCGGATATCCGTTCCTGACCACCAAGTCGCCGTCGGAGCCTACCGGCAAGGGCAGCGGTCTCATTGGGGTCGGCGAGGTTCTCTTGGCGCCGACCGCTCTCGCTCAGGTACTCGAAGGCGTGGGGACCGCGACGATCCTGCGGTACGGCGGACGATCGGGGAACCGCTTGTAGGCTGATGACCGGCTCTCCACGGCTGGCCTAGGTGTGCTATGTGCATCGCCCAGATGGTCGGGCACAGTGGCCAATGGCCGGTCGGATCAGCCGGCTTGATTGCTCCTCACTTCTCGTCGCTGTGGCGACGGCCCGCCCCTAGAGAGGCTATGCGAATCCATCCCCTGGCTCCGACCGGAAACGGCTCGCCCCGTGCGAGGTCACGCCGTGGAGCCGTCTCCGAGGCCTCCAGCCGCCAGTTCTGGGAGACCTTCGATCAAGTTCCAGTTGGGATCGCCCATACTCGGGCAGGTGACGGCGCATGGATACGGGTCAACCGCACCCTTTGCGACCTGCTCGGCTACACATCCCAGGAGCTTCTTCAGCACACGTTTCGGGACATCACCCATCCCGACGACCTCGAGGACGATCTCTGTCAGCTGGAGCGACTGCTCGCCGGCGAGATCAGTTCCTACAAGCTGCAGAAGCGCTATATCCGCAAGGACGGCGCTCAGGTTTGGGCTCGGGTCAGCATCGGCCTCGGCGGCCCAGAAGGCGACGGCGAACCCTACGTCATCGCGATTGTCGAGGACATTACAGAGATGTTCGAAGCCGAGGCGGCCCTCCGAGAGAGCGAGGAGCGCTACCGTTCTCTCGTCGAGCTGTGCCCGGATTCGATCATGGTCTTCGCCGGCGGAAGCGTGGCATACGCGAACGCGTCGGCGGCCGCGCTTTTCGGAGCGGAGTCGCCCTCTCAGTTGATCGGCATAAACGCGCAGCTTCTCATTCAAGCTGGGCATCTGCCCTCGGTCACCGAGGTCGTGACCGCCGCGCGCCGGACGGGTCGAGGCGTCGAGATTGGCGATGGGGACCTGGTCCGCATCGACGGTGTGCCGATAGCAGCCAATCTCGAGGTTTCCGCGGCGGGCATTACGTACCGAGGGGAACAGGCCACGCAGCTGGTGGTCCGAGATCGATCCGAAAGGCGTCAGGCAGAGGAGGCGCTGCGCCAGAGCGAGCGAGGGTTCCGCCTTTTGTTTTCTAACAATCCTCTTCCAATGTGGGTGTACGACGCCGAGACCCTTCGCTTCCTCGAGGTTAACGAGTCGGCCATAGTCAAGTACGGTTACTCTCGCGACGAGTTTCTGTCCATGACCCTGATCGACATCCGTCCGGATGGCGATGTCCCGAGGCTGATGTCTATCCTCAAGACCGGCCACCCCGGAAACCACACCATGCACACATGGCGCCATCGCAAGAAGAACGGGGATGTGATCGAGGTTGAGATCGTGTCCCATCAACTGAAGTTCGCGTCCCGGGACGCCGTGCTGGTTCTTGCCCAGGACGTGACCGAGCGCAAGCGGTCGGAGGAAGCGTTACGGGAGAGCGAGGCGCGGTATCGGGCGTTGGTGGAGACGTCTCCCGACGGCATCACACTCACGGATCTGGACGGCCGGGTCCTGATGGCCAATCAGGTCGCTGCGACGCTGCGTGGCCTCCAGGACCCAAGCGAGATGATCGGTCGAGATATTCTCGAGTTCGTTCCGCCCGACGAGCGTGCCGAGGCCCGGGCGGTCCGCGCGAGTCTGCTTGAGGACGGCCACGTGGGCGATGTCGAGCACCGCTACCGTCAGCGCGATGGCTCCATTCTTTCCGTCGACGTCAGCTCGGCCGTGATCAGGGATGATCAGGGTGTTGCCCAGGGCATCATCAACGTGGCTCGCGACATCAGCGACCGCAAGCAGTTCGAACAAACCTTGACGCATCAGGCATCCCACGACGGTCTGACCGGCCTTCCCAACCGTGACCAGCTTCGACGGCGCCTGGAGGCGGCACTGGAGCAGGATTCGGCCGGACCGCTGGCCTTCCTGCTGATGGACCTCGACCGCTTCAAGGAGATCAATGACACTTTCGGACACCACTACGGCGACCTGCTCCTTGCCGAACTAGGCCCAAGACTTAGAAGCGTTTTCGCCGACGAGGCCCTGGTCGCCCGCCTTGGGGGGGATGAGTTCGGCATCATGCTGCCGAGGGCGAGCCGGGAGGATGCCGCCGAGGCAGCCCGCCGTCTGCTCGGCCTGCTTTCGGAACCGATGGTCCTCGAGAGCCGCACCCTGGACGTGGGCGGCAGCATCGGCATCGTTCTGGCTCCCGATCACGGCGGCGACGTCAATGAGCTGCTGCGGCGCGCCGACGTCGCCATGTACCTGGCCAAGCGCGACCGCAGAGGTTTCGACTTCTACGATCCGGAGCGGGATCAGCACTCATCGGAGCGCCTCATGCTCATGGCGGACCTTCGAGGCGCAATCGAGAACAACCAGCTCGTGCTGCATTACCAACCCAAGGCCTCGCTCCGCACCGGCGAGATTCGGAGCACAGAGGCGCTGGTGCGCTGGGAACATCCGGAGCGGGGCCTCATTCCGCCCAATGAATTCATTCCCCTAGCCGAGCACGGGGGCCTGATCACGCCGCTGAGTTACTGGGTGATCGAGTCCGCGCTCCAACAGGTGCGCAAGTGGCGCGAGTCGGGCCGCGACATCACTGTGGCCGTTAACCTATCGCCGCGAAACCTGCACAACCAGGACCTGGTTCCCACGCTGGAGGCGCTGCTCAAGAAATGGCGCATCGAACCGCAGGTGCTCAAGCTTGAGCTGACGGAGTCGGCCATCATGGACCACCCCGATGCCGCCATGGAGACGCTGACCCGGCTCCACAACATGGGTGTGCGCATCTCCATCGACGACTTCGGCACCGGGTACTCCTCATTGGGATACCTCAAGCGACTGCCGGTTGACGAGATCAAAATCGACCGGTCCTTCGTCACCGATATGGTCGAGCAAAAGGACGATGCCTTCATCGTGCGGTCCATCATCGACCTGGGGCACAATCTGAACATTCAGGTGGTGGCGGAGGGTGTCGAGAACCAGCGAACATGGGATTTGCTCAGCGTCCTGGGTTGCGATGTGGCTCAGGGCTATTTCCTCAGCCGGCCGCTCCCGGCTCCCGACGTCACGCTCATGTTGAAGCGCACGAATAAGTTCCTCATCCAGCCCTAGTCTTCTTCAAGTCCGAGCCACCACTCGCACGAGCGACACGTAACGGTCGCCCGTAGAGAGAGTTGAACCATCTCTGTGCGACGTTCCTTGTGAATGGGCTGCGGCGGGGCACACCGATGGGCGTGCCCTGCGTCGCGTAGGGTGGGAGGAGCGTATTTCAGTTGTGGGGAGGGACACGGATATGACCGACGATTCCGGGGCCGCGCCAAGCTTCCAGCGAGACGTCAAGGCCCTCTTTCGTGAGGAGGACCGCGCCGCGATGGAGGGCTCTTTCGATCTCTTCGACTATGACGACGTCAAGGAGAATGCAGACGCCATTCTCGAGGAGGTGGAGTCGGGACGCATGCCCTGCGATGTGGAATGGGAGACGCAAAAGGTGGAGCTGTTTCGCTCCTGGATGAATACCGGCATGGCGGAATAGCCCATGATGCCCGGGGCTCAGGCCTCCACGCACGGTCAGGTACCGTGACCGCGAAGCCGACCGTCGTCGTCGTGGGCGCCGGAGCGGGCGGCGATGCTGTTGCCTGGGGGTTGCGGAAGCAGGGCTTCCAGGGTTCGATCCTCCTGATCGGAGCGGAATCCGAGCGTCCGTACAACCGGCCCTACCTTTCGAAACAGCTGCTCCGCCAGGAGATCACCACAGAGAAGACCTTCCTGCGGCCGGCCCAGGAGTATGAGCGTCGGAACATTCAACTCCTGCTGAACCGCCGGGTGGTTCGTGCGCACGGTTCGGATCGCCAGCTCGAGCTCCAGTCCGGCGGACGGATTCCCTGGGACGTTCTGGTGCTGGCCACAGGCTCAGAACCTCGCTGGCTGCCGGATGCTCCGCGTCGAGCAAATGTCTTCACCCTGCGGAGCCTTCATGATGGGTTGGCGTTGCAAACGGCCGTGGCCGGCGCCGGGCGGGTAATGGTGGTTGGGGCGGGCTTCATCGGCATGGAGGTGGCGGCATCGGCTCGCCAGCTCGGGAAAGAGGTACTGGCCGTGGAAGTCGCGCCCATTCCCATGGGTCGGGCGTTGGGCGAAGAAATGGGGCAGATCTATGCTCGGCTGCACCGGTCAAGAGGTGTCGACCTGCGCACCGGCGTGAGCGTTTCGCGCTGGATCGAGAGCGACGATCGCGTCCGTGCCGTCGAGCTCAGCGACGGGACCCGAGAGGAAGTGGATCTCATACTGATCGGGATCGGGGTAAGCCCCAGAGTCGCCTTGGCGGAGGATTTGGGGCTGTCGTTGGGGGAAGGTGGGGTTCGGGTCGACGAGGCGCTGCGCGCCGCACCGGATGTGTTCTGCATCGGGGACATCGCCGCCCATCAGCATCCCGTCTACGGCCGTCCGCTCCGGGTCGAGCACTGGCAGGTGGCGCAGCGGCAGGGAACCGGTGTGGCCACCTCGGTGGCCGGGCAGCCGGAGCCTTACCGCGAGATCCCCTGGTTCTGGTCGGATCAGTATGATGTGAACCTCCAGTACCTTGGAAACTCCCGCGACTTCGACGAGACCATCACCCGAGGAAACACCGAGGCCGAGAAGTTCTCGATCTTCTACCGCAAAGACGGTGTCATCCAGGCCGTACTTTCCATCAACGACGCCCGCACCGGACGCTTCAGCCGCGATCTGATCAGCCGCCGAACGGTCGTGGACGGCCGCATCCTCGCCGACCCCGATTCGGATCTAAAGGGGCTGGCCGCGTCAGCCTAGCCTCGCGGCGGCCCCGTGAGGAGAGTCGTGAGCCTTTCCCCGAAACGAGCGCCGTAAGATCTTGCGCTTCCATTCGGGCGCATCGTGAATGTCAGGCCCATGGCACTGCGGGACTCCAGCCACCACAACAGCGTCGTAGGATCATTCTTCGCGTCGCATCTGTCAAACTGAGGCCACGAACCAACTTCTGGGATGGAGAAGCCAAGAATGACTACCAGCAAGGCCCTGCGGATGCAGCGGCCCGAAATCGTCGCGCTCGTAGCGCTGTTCGCCGGGGTCCTGCTGAGCGGGGGCGCCGCACGGGTCGATGCCAGTCCCTCATGGTCGTCGATCGCACCCACGCTCGTCGATCAAACCGGCGGGGCGGCCGCCGTGGCCGGCGGCAAGATCTACGTGTTCGGGGGCCTCGGAAAGGGCTCGAGCGTTCGCAGTTCGGTCGAGGCCTACGACCCCAAGACCAAGACATGGTCCAAGCGCCGCCCCATGCCCATCGGCCGGGCATGGCTGAGTGCCGCGACCGGTCCCGACGGCCGCATTTATACCTTTGGCGGCCTGGCCATCATCCGGTCGGGTGAGAATCTTCGCGCCGTGGCCCTGCGCAAGACGGAGATTTACGATCCGAAGACCAACGCCTGGTCGGCCGGCGCGCGAATGCCGGTCGGTGGACGGAGTGCCGCGGCCGCGCCAGCGGGTGGGAAGATCTATGTCTTCGGCGGGTTCCGGCAGAACTATGCTCCCTATGGCATCCTTGCCACGGTGCAGATCTATGACCCCTCCTCCAATACGTGGACCTTGGGGCGAACCATGCCGACGCCCCAGCTCAGTCCCGCGGCGGTGCCGCTGAACGGCCGAATCTATGTGTTCGGGGGTACGTACGGCAGCCGGCCGAGTCACGGAGGCAAGAACCTCGACGTATACGACCCCACGACCAACACCTGGAAGAGCGGGCCGGGGCTCCTGACCACTCAGCAAGAGCCGGCGGGCGCGCGATATCGCGGTTGGGTTGAAGCCATCGGTGGATTCGACAAGGGCTCACGGGTCGCCGCGGTGGAAGGCTATCACGCAGCGAACGGAAGATGGGCGCGGTCGCCTGCTCTGCCGCACGCCCGCGCGGAGACCATGGCCGCCTCCCTCCACGGCGTCCTCTACGTCATCGATGGCAATGTGAGTGGAGCGGGCGGCGCTCCTCACAATGGCGACACTACCTCGGTCATCGCCCTGCAACCCTAGCGCGGCGTCCGACCCGTGCGTACATGGGGTCGCCACACCCTCGCGGCAAGCGCTCACATGCCGCTGATGGATCGGATCGGGAGGCGTGGTCCGCGTCGCGAAGGGCCGATGGCGCCCGCCTCAATGAGCCGGATGACCCGCGCTCGCTGACCTCGGTAGGGCTCCAGAAGCCGCAGCATCAGGTCGTCGTCGCCACGCCGTGAGCCCGTGAAGGCCCACGCCACCTGGTGGGGTAGATGGAAGTCCCCCACGCTGACCGCATCGGGGTTGCCGAGGGCGACCCGAGATACTTCCGCGGCCGTCCAGGAACCAATGCCGGGAAGTGTTGCCATGAGCCGCTCGGCTTCTCCATAGGAGACCTCAGTCAGGGCGTCAAGACGACGAGCGTACGAGCATGCGTAGCGGATGACATCTCCGCGCTTGCGCTCGATTCCGAACGTGTGGAGGGTCCAAGAGGCAGCGGCAGCGATGGTGGCGGGAGCGGGAGGAAGCATCAGGCCGGCGACCACGTCCGGCGGTCCGGGCGCCGGCTCCCCCAGCCGCCTCACCAACCGCCGGTAGCCGGCATGAGCCTCGATCCCGGTAACTTTCTGCTCGAGCACGATGGGCACAAGCGCCTCGGTAATGAGTCTTGTGCGAGGTATGCGGAGCCCCTGGAAGCGCCGGTGTAGATCGCGCAGCAGGCCGGCCCCCTGTAGGCCCTTGATCCGGAGCATCTCTTGAAAGCTGGAGTCGTCATCACCCGCGCCACACAGCTCCGGCGCAGCCTGGATTGCCCAGGGGGCTCCCGGTCCCCACGCCTGCGCCTCCACGCCGGCTCCGCCCGGGACAAGGCGCAGATGGATCGTCGCTCCACCCAGGGGCGTACGCGTCGCCCGTAGGACCTCCTGACCGCGCATGTGAAGGGTGGGATCGCCGGCTCCACGACGCAGCGGGCTTAGCGTCAATCGCAAGTCGACTGGCCGGAGGAGCTTTAGAAATCGGGTCAGGTCTGCGGCGCCGGCTCCGCCATCCCTTGGCATCAGGTTACCCCCAGCTTCATCTTCGCCGCCGTCTGAGTGCGGGCGTCGAAATCGAGCGGTCGGTTCCGTATACTACGATTGACTCTGACCCAACGAGGAGGAGATGGCCGCAGAGCCACCACCCCAAGCAGACCAAGAAAGCATTCCCATCAACCCTGACCTTCCCTGGCAGACGACCTATCGTGCCCTGCTCGGAGCAGTGAAGGTGGGCACTTCCAAGTCGGTGAAGCGGATTGAGGGCGTGGACGGTATGACCGTGGGCCAGCTTCGGTCCGCAATCCAGAACGGCGGTCGGTTTGTGGTCTTTCCCTATGCGATCTCCTTGATCGTGATCACGCTCCGTCGCGCGTCTCCCATCACTTTCATGCCCGCTGGGACGGGCCGCGTCGTGAAGGGCCTCCCCTACCTCCTCATATCACTGCTGCTGGGCTGGTGGGGCATCCCTTGGGGATTCATCTTCACTCCTACCTGTATCGTCGCCAACCTAAAGGGCGGCCGGGACGTAACGGGCGCCATTGCCGGACCGCTGATTGAGCACAGCCTGACCAGCGCCGCCCAGAGGAGGTAACCCCAGCGCCATAAGGCATCAATCCTGGCGCAGACCCAGCTTCTCTTCCTCCAGTCGAACCGTGTTCTCCAGCCACGACTCCTCGGTCCGACGCGTCTCCGCCAGATGCTCCTCCGCAAGCCTCTGTTGGGGGTTTGGTGCAATCCCGTGAATGTCTTCCAGTTGCCGCAGAATCGCCAGCATCAGATCGTCCTGCGATTGGAGATGATTCAACACCGCCCGCACCCGTGCCTCGGCACGGATGTTGACGCAGTAGTCGTGCTCGGCCGCCAGCCGGTCCTTGTCGGCCTGGCGGTTCTGGCTCATCATGATGAATGGTGCCGCGTACGCCGCCTGAAAGCTGAGCATGAGGTTCAGCAGGATGAAGGGATAGGGATCCCAGGGCTTAAAGATCAGCTCCGCGGCATTGAAGAGGATCCACAGAGTAAGAATGCTGGACTGGATGAGAATGAACCGCCACGATCCCATGTTTCGGGCCACGCCATCGGCAATCCGCTGGCCGAAGCTCAGGGACTCGTCGTGCAGTTCATTGACGCTCTTGTGACCCGGGGGAGGCTCCTTGGGCAGCAGGTTCCGGAAGTGCTGCGCCGCCGAATCGATGGTGATTGACATGTCTTGCTCCTTATGGGTCGTACGGTGGATCGAGGCTCGAGCCAGTCGCTCGTGCCCGCCGCTCAAGGCAAACCTATCAAATCGTGAAACGTCAAGGCCCAAGCTCGTTTCATGACACCCAGTCGCGCCTCCACATGACCGCCTCGCGGTGGCTTTCAGGGAGATTCCTGGGTGGCGGTAATGCCTGAGGGCAGTATCGTGGGCGGCTGGATCGCGCCGCATGGCGTGGTATCGGATATGCCCGAGGAGCGGCTTCGGCTGGTGCCTGAGACGGATCGGGCCATGCGGCTGGCGGCGCGCGAGATCGTCCGACGAGACCCTGAGGCCGTGATCCTAATCGCGCCCCACGGCTTTCGAGCGGCGGATGCGAACACCGTATCACTCTGCTACCGAAATGCCTGTGAGCTGCGAACCTGGTACCCGTGGCGTAGTGACGAAATGGTGGTCCCGGGTGATCCCGAGCTGGGTCAAGCCATCCTCACCGAGGCGGCGGTGTCGGACATCCCGGCGCTCGGGCTCATATATGGAGCCACCAGCGAGCCGGTGTATCCCATGGATTGGTCGATCACCGCTCCGCTTTCGTATCTGCTCAATGCCGGTTACACGGGAAGCCTGATCCCGGTGACCTTCTCCCAGCTGCCCTTCCGACAAGAATGGCGGTTTGGGGAAGCGCTTGCCAGAGCCATCGGCACATCGGGCCACCGGATCGCCGTCGTGGCCAGCTCGGATCTGTCCCACGTTCACAGCGCCGAAGGCCCATACGGACAGAAGCCGATTGCCGCACACTTCGATCGTTTCATCGAGGAGACTGTTCGGTCGGGCAATCTGGAACGGCTGCTCGGGGCGGACCCCGCCTGGGTGGATGAGGCCGCCCAGGATGGTCTGCGCTCCATTGCCATTCTGGGTGGCGCTCTACAGTCGACGCGACTCCGTCTCGAGGTGCTCGCCTACGAGGTGCTCGTGTATTTCGGCATGTTGACGGCACTTGCGATAGAGAGAGGTCCAGTGGGCATAACCTGAGGATCAGTGCCGGCTGCTGCATCCGCATCGACTCGGAGTTGCGGCGACCGCGCCCATCCTTCGAGCCCGTATTCGCCCCCAACTGACCTTCCGCCCCATTCGGTTGCAACCTCCGGAACCGAATGTGGGTTTTATCTCATGAGCCCTCTGAGGGGCAATACCGTGAAGGCCGTCACCACCGCGTGATCGCGGCCGGGCGAGGATTGAACGTGAGCTCGAATATCAGGGTCTTGACCGGGCATCCCGCGACAGCCCGTCCGCTCGTGGGGCGTTTCCTTCCGTGGATCGCCCTGGTGGGGATCTGGTTCCTGTGGGGCTCTACCTACATCGGCATCCGATACGCGGTCAGGACCATTCCGCCTTATCTGATGGGCGGCAGTCGCTACTGCATCGCCGGCGGGCTGCTCTTGCTCATCGTCGCCGTCCGCTATCGAGGCCTCCAGGGTGTGACACTCCGGCAGGTACTCTCGGCAGGCATAGCCGGCTCCGCGATGCTGTTGGGCGGGAACGGCTTGGTTAGTGTGGGGGAGCAGCACCTCCAGTCGGGTGTGGCCGCCCTGCTTGTCGCCACCGTCCCACTGGTCATGACCGTGGAGACGGCCGTTGTACGAGGTCGCGGACTCCCCGCTCGAAGTGTGGGCGCCATCGCCCTGGGATCTGCCGGCGTCGTCATGCTGGTGGGCGCACCCGGGACCGCCGTCAACTATATGGCCGCGGGCGCCGTGTTTCTGGGCGCGTTCTTCTGGGCAACCGGCTCCGTCTACCTCACTGTCGCCGAGCTGCCTCGAAACCCACTCATCACCACCGGCCTGGAGATGGGCATCGGTGGGGCGCTCATGCTGCTCGTCGGACTCGCCACGGGAGAGCTGGGTAGCCTGCACCTGGCCGCGGTGACGCAGGCCTCTGTCCTGGGCTGGCTGTGGCTCATCGGCCCGGGCGCACTACTTGGCTTCAGCGCCTATACCTATGCGCTCAAGACGTTGCCCACGAGCACCGTCGCCACGTACGCCTACATCAATCCGGTGGTCGCCGTGGTCCTCGGCACCCTCATGGGCGACCAGTCTCTCAGCCTGGGGGTTCTTCTCGGCGGAACCGCCGTGGTGTCCGCGGTGGCCGTGACCCTGATACATCCCAGGCCGCGCCGAATCGAGGTCGTTCCTGAGGAGGCTGTGGCCGAAATCGCCTAGAGGGAGATGGTCCCCGTTTCCAGGCGGCTCACACAATGGCCGGCGGCACGGGCCACGGATCAAGCGACTCGATGGAGGGGATGCGCCCGCCCTCCTCGTCAAGCCATTCCCGGATCTGGCGGGTCGCCTCGACGTCTCCGCGGTTGTACGCGAGGAGCCATTCGCGCGCGGCTAGGGCTTCGGGCCCCAGGCCGACTGCCACGTCATAGCGCAGCATCGATTCCTTGCCGCTTGGGTCCTCGATCTCCCAGCGATGCCCGGCCACGGGAGCAACCAACTTGAGGCCGCTCGATCTTCCCGTAATGAGCTGAGCATCCCAAATTCGGAGAAGATCCACCCACTGATCGGAGGCGATGAAACCCTCCAAATCTTCCTCAAACCCGGCGGCCAGGCCCATCCGGCGCAGATACTGGTTCTCGGCATTGGCGTTGTAACAATAGGCGCGGAATGTCAGACCCCGGTCGAAGGCTGCCCGTCGGACCCGCATCAGCCAACGCCAGAATGCCAGCGAGTTGGCGGTCTCGACCTCGGGAGTCATCGGCTCCCAGGTGGCGAAGGCTCGGTACTCCGGGCCGGGTCGGTTCATGCCCGAGTGGTCTGAGAGCAGGGCGCCCCAAAGATAGCAGCCGGTCTCGACGTTCTCCATGTCCACATCGACCTCCACATCCGCTCCCGGAGCGACGGCGCGAGCCACCCCGCGCAGACGGTAGACCGGCGAAGGTCCCAGGGCCGCCCTGGCCAGATCGATCTGGCGGGGTAGCGAGCCCATGGGTTCGTCTGAGTAGGCAGCCGTTCTCCAGTCGAGGCCTCGGAGTTCGCCCACAGTCGTGACATGCTCGACTTCCAGGGCGGCAACGCGGGCGGGAGCGAGCACCTCATTACCGAAAGCATCCAGCCGCGTATGTTCGGCCACGCCCGAGAGACGAACGGCGAGCCCTTTGACGTCAACGCCCGTGGCCACGAGCCGGGCCGTACGGGAGTCAAGCGAGGCCAGCTCGGCCCGATTGGTCACGCCGTGATTGCGGTGCACCCGCCACTCGGCGTAGCCGACACGGGGAAGCAGAGAGACATCGCCCCATCCCGCCTCCAGCTGCGGACGGCAGTAGTCCCACCACGGACAGCTGGAACACTCGCCGATCTTGACGGGCAGAACAAGGAGTGGCCGCCTCGGGTCCTGCCGGTGCTCCTCGGCCACGGCGATCACGTCGAGCCGGAAGTCGAACTCGAAGTCGTAGCGCTCCATGGTCGAGCGAAGCTTGCTCCCCTCGGAGATGGACGGCGTACGCCAGACCGGGGAGTTGAGGTCGTACCAAACCACCAGGCGGTCAACCCCGATGATGCCGCCCCAGCACCCGTCCTCGCTGTTGAGGCCCACGGCCTCCAGCATGCGCTGGTAGTGCGCGAGCTGCAGCAGGTCACCCTCGTTCTTCCGAGCCGAGAGGTCGGGGGCGGTCTCGGCCGCCTCGAACGACGGTGCTGACAGCGAGGAGAGTATGGCCGGGAATCCGTACCTGGTGGGCGGTTCCGGATTGGTGGCGAGGTGGTACTTCACGTCCACCGGTCGGTATCCGCCCCGGCCGTCGGTCACCAGAATGTCGGGCCGGCCGACGCGCCGGCCGGCAACGTCGTGGGGCAGGCGGCCGTTCACGATAATCGACGCGCCTGCCTCCATGGCTGCCCGAGTCGCGGCCTCCAGCTCCTCACCGTGGCCCTCCACCCTGGTGACTGCCGGCGCCTCGGCCGTCAGATCGGCCAGGATCTGGTCCTCGAATTCCCTTCCGCCGTGGAAGAGCCGCTCCAGAAACGGTGGCGTGGGCAGGGGCTCGGCCGGCGTCAGGACGTCGTTCTGCGCCCGAACCGGACACAGTTTGGCGACGTACCCACCCTGTAGCGGCACGGTGGAGCTGTCGTAGCGTCTGGTCATGTGCCGCGCTGGGAACGTATGCCGCCGGACCTTCTCGCCGAGGTGACTGAGATCGTGTCGACGAGGCTTGTCACACCCGCTCCTCTTGAGGCAGTGCCCGAGACCAACGCCCGCCCAAGTCGCTGGTGCCGGCGACAGGATTCGAACCTGCACGACCTTACGGTCAGCGGATTTTAAGTCCCCTGCGTCTGCCTGTTCCGCCACGCCGGCATGTGTCGAGGGCGGTTCAATATAGCTGCTGAATGCGCGGTGCTCGCCTGCTTCGCCATACCTTCGGCCGGGAGAGCCGGGTGTGCAATGTCGAGAGCCCCAGTCGCCGGCCCCTCAACACCACCGATGGCCTCGTCGCCGCGGACCCTCCTCCCAGAGGACGCCTCAGCCGCGGACGATCCGGATGTTGAAGTCCGGTGTTCCGAACTGACCCAGCATGGTCAGCCATAAAGGCAGATACATCTCCATGCCCCGAGCGGCCCGGATGCCGCCCAGGTCGATGATGCTCTTCGCCTTCCATCCCAGCCCGCGCAGCAGAGCTCTGACCGTCTCCTTGGCCTGGTCGTCGTTGCCTGCAATGAAGGTGTCGTGACGGCCCGGGACGCGTGACGGATTGACCATGACCTGGTGGTTCACCATGTTGAGCGCCTTGACCACCGAGGTTTCCGGAAGAGCCCGCTGGATCTGCTCGGCCAGGCTGTCCACATTCACGACGGAGAGCAGTGGCGGCATGCCCTGAGAGAAGTCAAGAGGATTGGCCACGTCGACCAGCACTTTGCCCGCCAGGTGCTCCGGACCTGCCTCACTGAGGGCCGCCAGCGATCCGGTGCCGGCGGTGGCGTTCACGGCCAGCTCAGAGCGCCGGGCAGCCTGCGAGTAAGTGGTCAGATCGATCCCCGGGTTGCGGAAGCGCCATTGGGAAAATGGCTCCTGGCCCATCGGCCCCGGTTCGCTCCGTGCCATGGTCTCGCCAACGTCCCGCGTGCCGATCACGACGTGATGACCGGAGCTTGCCAGACCCTCGGTCAGCGTCCGGCCTACGACGCCCGTGCCCAACACCGCGATCTCCACGATCGGTCCCTGACCCGGGACTACGCCTCGGTGGGAACCAGCTGCCGGCTGGTCACGGTCCGGAGCTCGGGCCGGAGCCCCAGCACAAAGGCCAGTCCGTAGAAGGCGATGGCGATGAGGTAGAGATCGTTGAGGCCCAGGGCCAGCGAGCTGTACTCGGAGAGCCCTCCCACCACGGCGCCCATGAGGTTGGCCCCCAGGGCGGAGCTGGTGCGGTCGGTGCGGGCAAACCACCAGGCGAAGATGATACCGGAGAAGAAGATGGGGGCGGCGACCCGGAAGCCCGAGCCCAGCACCTGGGCCCAGAAGGGATAGGCAAGCAGGCCGTTCAACGGCAGCAGGAAGTTGAGGACCAGCAGTGCGAAGAGCCCCAGATAGGCGACCTGCACGGGGATGTTGAGGCGGCTCACCGCGAGATTGGCCAGCAGGATGACCAACAGGATGGAGGAGATGACGATGATGTTGGTGATCCAGGTTGAGCCAAAAAGCAAGGCGATATCGGTGATGCCCTTGGTCTCCTGAAGTGCGAAGCCAGCGCCGAGCAGCAGGAATATCCAGTTTCGCGAGGAGCGGAAATCGATGCGGGGCACGGTGAGCCAGACGAGTAGGACGGAGACGATGATGGTCAAGACCAACACGATCAGATAGTCCGGCGTAATCGTGCGGCTGCGCATGTAGAGATAGGGCCAGTCGTCACTCAGCAGGGTGCTGTGGGTGGAAAGGATATGCGGATCCAGGAAGCCCTGCATCATGTTGTAGTGCCAGGTGCCGTAGCCCAGAATCTCCCGCTCTACTTTGGCGTGATTGAGCACCGGCTCGCCCGGCGGCGGACTCAGTGGCCTGTTGCCGATGTAGAAGATCGTGTCATAGGCCAGCTGGTTGGTCTCGTAGACCAACGGCGGATGTCCGAAGACCTTGTCCAGCATGGTGTAGAGCCGGTCGGCAATCCACTTTTCGTGCATGACAAAGCCAAGGGCGACGATGCCCCCGGGCGCAAGGTGCTTGCGCACGTTTTGGAAGTCCTGCAGCGTATAGACGTAGTTGTCCATGCGGACGCTGGACATGTGGGAGAAGACGCGATGTGAGTCCAGCTTGCCGAAGACGATCAGGTTGTATTTCTTGTGGTTCTGCTGGAGGAAGGACCGCGCATCGGTGACGTACAGGTGGACATGCGGGTTGCTGTACGGATGCTCGGGGTGCAGCTGACGGCCGATCTGTGCCACGACCGGGTCGATCTCGACGGCGTCGATTCGCGCGTTCGGAGCATTGCGGATCGCCGCCGCTACGTCGTTCCCCGACCCCGCACCCAACACCAACACACGCTTCGGGTGAACGAACCTGTAGGGCAGATTGTACTGATGCTGCTCGGCGCGCATACGCGGGATATAGTTGAACTTGCCACTGAGGTTCAGGGCGAACTGCAGCGCGTCCTTATTCACGGTGATTCCATAGCCGACCCTCTGGTGATCCATCACCATGGGCGAGACTTGAACCTTGTAGTACGGCGACCAGTAGGTCTTGACCCCGGCCGGCGTGGACAGCGCGTCCGCCACCAGCAGCCCAAACACACCCACCAATGGCACCAAGGTGAGGAGGAGCCGTGGCCGGGCGCCGCACGCCAAGGCCATGTAGACGGCGAAAGCGCCCATGCCGAAGCCGAACCACACCGTGGGTGGCGTGTCCAGCCAGTTGAGCAGGGCGAACGCCAGCACGCCCACGAGGCTGCCCAGGATGTTCTGCGAGTAGGCAGCCAGCGGCTTGAAGGCAGTCAGGGCCCGGCCAACCTCCTGGCCGATGAGCAGAAAGACGCCCACCATGACCACGAAGAAGGCCACGAGAACGAAGTAGCCGAGGATGCCGCCCGTCAAGAGCCCCTGATGATTGCCCCAGACGTACTGCCCACTCAGAACGATGGGTAGCGCGATGTTCTGGCGGCCGAGGAACAGGGTGATGGCCGTGAGCACCAGCAACCCCGCCGGGAAGTAGAGCGCCAGCCATGCCTTGCGCGACGCGAGGAGCATGCCCACGCCCAGACCAAGGAGGGCCGCGATGAGCACGAAGTTGGTGAAATACGCCAGCAGCCGGATCTCGACCGGCAGCCACCGAATCAGGGTCAGCTCGAAGTAGAGACTCAGGAAGCTGATGAGGATCAGCTTGAATGCCGGGACGCCTACCTTGCTGTTCGTGTCAAACCTCTCGGGTGGGGTCGATGAAGTCGCGACAACTCCCTAGAGTATGTCACGACGCGCCCCGTTCCGCCCGTCATGCGGGAGTTGCTTGACGGTTGTGCAGGGCAGGAAACTCGCCCCTCACCGGTCCTCCAATCCCTCACTCGCCGGGCCGGGGGAGGGCGTCCGCTCGAAGATGTAGTACACCGCGACCAGACCGATCACCACCAGCGCGGCCGGCGGACTGATGAACGCCAGCCCAATGGCGGGCAGATAGATGAAGACACCTAGGGTGAAACGCAGCGCCACGCTGCGATGACGCACAACCGGAACAGGGTGAATGGAATTGCCCGGAGCAAGCGTCCATAGGATGAGCGCCGCGAAGCCCAGAGACATCCCTTCGAACACAGCGGCATAGATGGCCATGGCTACGCTTGAGTCCATGCCCCCGTGAGTCAGGTATTGGGCCATGGTGCCGGTCGCGAACGGAATGAGCACCACGAAGATCAGGAGGATAAGGTTGATGAACATGAGCCTTCGGTCGACCACGGCGATGTTGCCCACGAGGGCATGGTGATTCACCCAGATGATGCCGATGGTCACAAAGCTGATCAGGTATGCCAGAAACGCAGGCCAGCGATCGCCGAGCTGGTGCAGCAGTGTGCCGTGGCCCGGCCCGGCGACCGTCAGGTTGAGCGCCAGCAGCGTAATGGCAACGGCCAGCACGCCATCACTGAACGCCTCGAGCCGGCTCCGGTCCATCATTCCCCTTCTCGCCTCCCCGGGCTGCCAGGGACCATGGTAGCAAGCGGTCCAGGGCGCCTACTTGAGGAATCGGCTGAGCCGGCGGTCCGCATACACCCGACCTCCGGTTTGGCAGTTGGGACAGTACTCGAATGAGCGCTCGCCCATCCACACGGGCCGGATGGCATCTCCGCAGGCAGGACAGGGCGCGCCCGCGCGCCCGTGCACGCGAAAGTGCGCCCGCTTGATTTCCTTGAGTTTGCCTCCGGACACTCCAACACTTTCGGCAACGGCATCGTTGAGTACCGTTCGCATCGCTTCGTAGAGGCCGCCGATCTGGTCGCCGTCCAGACGGGCCGCGCGAAGAAAGGGCGACAGACGGGCAGCGTGAAGAATATCGTCCGAGTACGCGTTGCCGATTCCCGCGATAACCCGCTGATCGGCAAGCACATGCTTAATGGTGCCCGGGGCCGCCCGCACACGCTCCGTGAAATCGTCGAGCGCGAGATTCGGGTCAAGCGGCTCGGGTCCTAGGTCGCCGATCCGCGGCACGTCCTCGAGGCGGCGAACGACCCAGATCGCCAGTCGCTTCTCCTTTCCGTGCTCGGTCAAGTCCAAGGAGCCGCCATCGAGACGGACCTCGGCGATGATGGGCCCACGCAGGGACGGCTTGCGAGTCGTCGCACCGGGGCTCCAGCGCAGCCAGCCACCCAAGCTCAAATGGGTGACCAGGAGCAAATCTCCCATTGAGATGTGCAGGTACTTGCCCCGGCGGCCGGCAGGGCCCACCGTCCGACCGGCCAGGGTAGAGATGGGTGGGTCGAAAGTCTTGAGGGCGGCCACCGATCTGAGCCGCACTTCATCGACCCGGCGCCCTGCCAGATCGGTGTTCACCCAGGCCGCAAGGCCCTCCAGCTCCGGTAGTTCCGGCATTGCCTCACAGTGTAGGAGCCGGGAGGCCCCTGGTATCCTGGAATAGCGCTCCTTTGCCCGTATCGTAAGGGCGCGTGGGGACGTGCTGGAACTGGTAGACAGGCATGACTTAGGATCATGTGCCTTTGGCGTGAGGGTTCGAGTCCCTCCGTCCCTACCACCGCTCCCAGCCGAACGGGAGCTGCGCGGCCTGACGATTTCGGACGGCTGACCGAGCGCCGATCGAGCCGCGAAGGCACAGGTGAAGAGCATGCAGGTAGAGGTCAGTCCCACCGGAGAGAGCAGGGTCCGGCTGGACGTGACGGTGACGCCCGAAGAGGTTGACCGCGCCATCGAGGCCACCTACCGAAAGCTGGCTCAGCGAGTTCGCGTGCCTGGTTTTCGGCCCGGAAAGGCGCCCCGCAACCTGGTCCTTCGCGCCTACGGCGACGACGCTTTCTTTCATCAGGCCACCAACGAAGCAGTCCGAGCATGGTACCCAACGGCGCTTCGACAGAGCGGCGTGGAGGCTCTCGATTCGGGCGAGATCGACCTACCCGACGACCATGGGCACCTGACGCCCGGCGAGCCGTTCGCCTTCGCGGCCACCGTCCCCACCAAGCCCGACGTTCACCTGCCGGCCATCGAGGACATCAAGATTCCTGCCCCACCGGTGGTGGTGGCCGACGTAGACGTGGATCGAGTGCTCGAGGAGGTGCGGCGCTCGCGGGCCACCCTCGAACCGGCGGCGGCCAGAGCAGCGGAAACTGGCGATGTGGTCAAGATGAACATTCATGGCCGGGCCGATGGCGAGGAGGTCCTGTCACAGGAGGACTTCCAGTTCGAGCTGGTGGACGAACAGGACAGCCCGGACCGGCAGTTCCCCGGACTCAGCAAGGAGCTGGTGAACGCACGGCCGGGGGACATCCGCGAAACGGTCCTAAGCCTGCCGCCCGACTATGGGCAGCAGGAGCTGGCCGGGAAGTCCCTGAGCCTGCGCATTGTCGTGAAGGAGATCCAGCGCAAGGTGCTGCCCGATCTCAACGACGACTTCGCACGGACCGTCAGTGACACCACCACCGTCCAGGAGCTCCGTGAGCTCATCCGTCGCAACCTGGAGCGGGAACGCCGCGAGGAAGCATTCAATAAGGTCGCCTCTGAGGTCATCGACTCCCTCACCGCGCGCACCAACCTCGTGGCGCCGGACATTCTCGTCGAGGCCGAGCTGGACAGCATGCTCCGAGACCAGCGACGCTATTTCGAGCGACAGGGCATGCGCTTCGAGCAGTTCCTGATCGCAGCCCGCAAGTCGGAGGAAGAGTACCGGCAGGACCTCCGACCCAACGCGGAACGCTTGGTCAAGCGCGACCTGATCCTCGAGGCCGTGGCCGATGCCGAGGACATCCACGCGGACCCCGACGAGGTGAACTCGCAGATGCAGCGCTTCACCGAGAACCTATCCCGCTCCGAGCGGGATATGGAGCGGCTGAGTGCTTCGACCGCGCTGCGGGGCTCAATCGAGGAGGAACTGCGCAAACGTGATGCGATTCGCTGGCTAGTCCAGAGCGTCAGCGGACTGACGGTACCGGAGGATGAAGCCGACGAACCGGTGTCCGACGCCGGCGTCGAGCCGGCGGCCGCCGAGACGGCCTGACACAAGGAATGAGAGAAATGGCACCCGAAAACTACCTGGTCCCCACCGTTATCGAAACCACCAACCGTGGTGAGCGGGCCTTCGACATCTATTCGCGTCTCCTGAAAGAGCGCATCATATTTGTCGCCACGCCCATCAACGACGACATCGCCTCCTTGGTCTGCGCCCAGCTGCTGTTTCTGCAGTCGGAGGAGCCCGATCGAGACATCTCGATGTATATCAATTCACCCGGCGGATCCATCACGGCCGGGCTGGCGATCTACGACACCATGCAGCTGGTGAACCCCGACGTGTCCACCTTCTGCATCGGTTTTGCCGGCAGCATGGGCACGGTCCTGCTCGCCGGTGGAGCGATCGGAAAGCGGTTCTCACTGCCCAACGCCACCATCCACTACCACCCCGCCCTCATCCAAGGGGGGCTGGCCGGATCGGCACCGGATATCGAGATTCACGCCCGGGAGCTGCTGCGATTGCAGGACCGCAATCTTGATATACTTTCACACCACACCGGCATACCGGTCGAGCAGCTGCGCAGCGACTTTCAGCGTGACCGGTTCTTCACGGCGGAGCAGGCACGAGAGTATGGCCTCGTCGATCAGGTCGTTACGTCCCAGCCGGTCAACGAGCCTGTTGCGGTTTCCTGAGGGGGCTGTTATGACAGGGGTAGGGATCTAATGGCTGGTTCGAAGACTCCGCGCGTTCAGTACCGCTGCTCCTTCTGTGGCAAGAGCCAGGAGCAGGTGCACCGGCTCATCGCCGGCCCCGGCGGCGTGTACATCTGCGACGAGTGTATCGACCTCTGCCAGGAGATCATCGCCGAGGAACAGTCGGCGGCTCCGGCCACCCGGCTGCACATCCAAAAGATCCCCACCCCCAAGCGCATCATGGAGCAGCTCAACCAGTACGTCATCGGTCAGGACCGCGCGAAGAAGGTGCTGTCGGTGGCTGTCTACAACCACTACAAGCGCGTCGCCGCGGGTATGCAGATCGACGACGTGGAGCTGGGAAAGAGCAATATCCTCCTAATCGGGCCCACCGGCTGCGGCAAGACGCTTCTGGCGCAGACCCTTGCCCGAGTGCTGGACGTGCCTTTCTGCATCGCCGACGCTACAGCCCTCACGGAGGCCGGTTACGTAGGCGAGGATGTCGAGAACATCCTGCTGCGTCTGATTCAGTCAGCGGATTTCGACATCAGCCGCGCCGAGAAAGGCATCGTCTACATCGACGAGATCGACAAGATCGCCCGCAAGTCCGACAATCCCTCCATCACCCGGGACGTGTCTGGCGAAGGCGTGCAGCAGGCGCTCCTCAAGATCATTGAGGGGACGGTGGCCAATGTGCCGCCACAGGGCGGCCGCAAGCACCCACACCAGGACTTCATCCAGATCAACACCGCGAGCATCCTCTTCATCTGCGGAGGAGCATTCGAGGGTCTGAACAAGATCGTGGAGCGCCGGGTCGGAAAGAACCGCCCGTACGGCTATGGGGCGGAGTTCGTCAAGGACACCGACAAGCCACTGGCTACCGTCATACCCGAGGATCTGCTCCAGTACGGGCTCATTCCGGAGTTCGTGGGCAGGCTCCCAGTCATCGTTGGCTTGGAGCCTCTGAACCAGGAGTCCTTGATTCGCATCCTGAGTGAGCCGAAGAACTCCATCGTGAAGCAGTACCGCAAGTTTTTCGAGCTCGACAAGGTCGACTTGGTCTTCACACCCGAGGCGCTGGAGGAAACGGCGATACAGGCTCTGGCCCAGAAGACGGGCGCCCGGGGCCTCCGCACCATCGTCGAAGATGTGCTCCTCGACATCATGTACGACATCCCCTCCCGCAACGACATCAAGTCCTGCACCATCACCGAGAAGGTGATTCTGAAGCAGGAAGGCCCGATTCTCGAGCCGATCCCGCTGCCACAGCGGGAGCAGGAAGAGGAAGAAACCCTCTACGACGAGAGCGCTTAAGGCCGCAAGCGCAGTCGCTTCTCGGTCCTCTCAGGGCATCTGGTGCCGGCTTCGAGCTGCGCCAACCGCTGGTCTCGGAGGCCCCAGGCGGCTGACCCTGCGCCTTCGCGGTTTCAGTGCGCGCCGGGGGTACTGGCGGAAATCTGTCCCAGTCGGTAAGATACTCGTGACGCGACGGTGGCCCCCACTTGCTGCGGTCGGTTGCGTACAACTCGCCGCGAGAGGTGATCCACCATGATCCATCGGCCGAATCCGCGCCTGCTTATCGTCCCGGTGCTCTGTCTGGCCGCGTGGGGTGGCGCCTTCGTGGCTCCCGCGCAAGCCGCCAGCAGCTCCTCGCCGGCCTACATGGTGGTCGACAACAACGGCTCGAACCGATCTGTAGCCGCAGCGCCCTGCTCTCCATCTACCAGCTGTGCCACGGGCATCCAGTTCAACTGGAAGGCCGGGGCCTGCGTGAACGGCGATCGTTACGCGCCCATCGTCATCGTGTGGCTGGTGAACAAGAAGGTCGCGCAAAACACCTGGCCGGTCGTCGTGCCCTGCTCCACCGGCATTCAGCTCTACTGGAGCACCAATAACCTGCTGACCAAGGCGCTGTGGCTGGGTTCCTCCAGCTCCACGTATAACCTCAGCGTCTGCTGGCAGGCAGGCCAGTGCAACCACAGTGTCTGCGTCACCGCCGGCTGCCTGCCTCAGAATGTGGACGGCGCCGACATCTTCTTCCAGGGCGGCGACAGCCTTACGAGCGCTAACTGGCGGAAGAGTGGTGCCACCGTGGGCACGGTGAAGCCGTCGACACCGGTGGACGACGTTTACTGGACGGCGGGCACTCCGCCGGCGTCGCCGTTCGCCGGTGCTCCACGCACTCCGGCATCGGGTGCTCGTCACAGTACCGTCGCCGCTCCGAAGGTGGTGCTCCTGGGCCGGGACTCGACCAACGGTCCTGAAACCACCACCAACTCGGCCCCCGCGGCGGCCAACGACGTCAACTTCCAATGGTCGCTGGCGCCGTCGGGCTCAGTGAAACAGTGCACCAACGCGGCGGGATACAACTGGACCAACCCACTGGTGACCTATGCGTACATGACGCGACAGGCCCTGAACGCCAGAGTCAGTGCGCTTACCTGCCCCAAGAGTGCCGGTGGAACCACCTTGTTCTTCAACGGCATCGATTACCGCTGGCAGCTTGCGGCCAACGGCACGACCTATCTGCTCTGGGCGGCAGTCCCGACCTTCAACGGTTCACCGGCGTCGGGCATCGCGCCCAGTGCCATCCCGCAGCCGCCGACGGGCACCGACGAGGTGATCCTGGGGTTTCATCACGACGATTTCTCGAACGCGTGGTGGACCCAGAATCAGACCGTCCTGAACCCGGCGCTTACCAAGCCTGGACACTCGCGCATGGGGACCTGGACGGGCTGATCGAGCCGCTCGGGCGGCGCTTCGCTCCGTAGGCCCGCAAGCCGAGAAACGCTTCGTCAACGACGCCTCGCGCCCGTGGCGCATTTCCAACTTGAGAATGTCAATCCAAGTGGTTATGATGCTACTGGCGTGAGGGGGTCGTCCTCCCTGTTTTCGGCAGCGCCGAATTTCTCTCGTATGGTGATCTAACGTGACGAAGCGACTGAACTGGCGGCTGTTGACAGTACCGGCGCTCTGTCTGGCGGCGTGGGGTGGGATGGTCGCCCCCACCGCGCAGGCGGCCACGAGCACCTCGCCGGCCTACATGGTGGTCGACAACAACGGCTCGAACCGATCTGTAGCCGCGGCCCCCTGCTCCCCATCTACCAGCTGTGCCACCGGCATCCAGTTCAACTGGAAGGCCGGAACCTGCGTGGACGGCGATCGGTACGCGCCCATCGTCATCGTGTGGCTGGTCAACAAGAAGGTGGCGCAAAACACCTGGCCGGTCGTCGTGCCCTGCTCCACCGGCATTCAGCTGTACTGGAGCACCAATAACCTGTTGACCAAGGCGCTGTGGCTGGGCTCCTCCAATTCCACCTATAACCTCAGCGTCTGCTGGCAGGCAGGCCAATGCAGCAAGAGTGACTGCGTGACCTCCGGCTGCCTGCCCCAAAACGTGGACGGCGCCGACATCTTCTTCCAGGGTGGCGATACCCTCAGCGGGGCCGACTGGCGAAAGAACGGCGCGAGTGCCGGTTCCGTGAACCTGCCCAAGCCGGGAAACGACGTTTTCTGGTACTCGGCACCCCCGCCGGCATCGCCCTACGCCAAGGCGCCAACCGGGACATCTTCCGTTCGGCGAGCCACCGCCACGGCCCCCAAGACGGTTCTGTTGGGTCGGGATGCCACCAACGCCCCGCAAACCACCACCAGTTCAGCAGTTGCGGGCGCCGACGGCATCAACTTCAAGTGGTACCTGTCACCGGCGGGATCGGTCAAGCAGTGCACCAACGTCGGCGGCTACAGCTGGACCAATCCTCTGGTGACATACGAGTACATGACCCGGCAGGCGCTCAACGCGCGGGTGACCGCGCTGACCTGTCCCAAGACGCCCGGGGGCGCCGTGGAGTTTTTCAACGGCATCGACTTTGGCTGGCGGCTATCCGCCAACGGGACGGTATATTTGCTTACCTCAGCGGCTCCGACCTTTGACGGAGCGCCCGTCCCAGCCATTCCCGGCAGCGCTCTCGCCCAGCCACCCGTCGGCACCGACGAGGTGATTTTCGAGTTCCACCACGACGACTACGAAGACACCTGGTGGACCCAGAATCAGACAATCCTCAATCCCGCGCTGTCCAAGCCCGGCCACACCCGCATGGCCACCTGGTCCGGATAGGCGTCCGCGCCGGGAGACCGACCCAGCTCGTCTGAGGTCGCCGGACCGGCGGGTTGAGGCGTACCTCGGCTAGCCGATCTCCTCGGGCGCTGCCTGCCGGCCTGGTCGGAAGTGCCGGAAGATCAGATACGCGACCAAGAGAACGAGGACCCCGATGACGATCGGTACTTCAAACGGTCGGGTCGCCGTGCTGATGCGGGTCCAGTGGTCGCCCAGCTCACGGCCCAGGATGGTGAGGAACGTACACCAGATGAGCGAGCCCAGCACGCTGAACAACAGGAACGGTTTGAGCGGCATCCGGGCGACGCCTCCCGCGATGGAAACGTAGGACCGGACGGCGGGAAGCAGGCGTCCGATGAGGATCACGGCGCTGCCGTAGCGATCGAACCAGGCGGAGAACCGATCGACGTCGTGATGGGAGATCATGACGTACCTTCCGTAGCTCTCCACGAGCGGACGGCCCCCGAAGTAACCGATGGCGTAACCGATGCAGGCGCCGCACACCTCCGCCACCGTTCCCACCACGATCACCCAGGGCACCGCGAACCGATGTACGGTCAGGAACCCCGCGAAGGGCATGGTGATCTCGCTCGGCAGCGGGATTCCCGATCCCTCCACCAGCATGGCCAGAAAAATGCCCGGATATCCAACCGTTTCGAGCAGGTGCTTGATGAAGGTGAGCACGGCGGATTCGATCGATCCCATTGCCTCTCCGGCCCCGGATGTCTACGCATTGTAAGTGGCAGGACCAGCGTCTTCAGGGCTCGATTGGAGCGGCATCCACGTAGAATTGCGTGTGAATTTGGTCGCTCGCTTCGAGAGCTTCGTCGAGCGTCTGATGGAGCGAACGCTGACCCGGAGCAGCCACAGCCGGCTGCAGCCCGTCGAGATTGCCAAGCGGCTGGCCCGCGTCATGGATGCAGACCAGGTGGTCGGAGTCTTGGGTGTCCGGGTGCCGAACATCTTCGACGTCGACCTCAGCCCGGCCGACTTCGGTCAGTTCAAACCCATCCAGTCCTCGGTCACGCGGGAGGTCGAGACCTATCTGTCCCGATATGCACGAGACCGGCTCTTCGTGCTGGCGAGCCCTCCTATCGTGCGCCTGCACAGCCGAGGGGACCTAAAGTCGGGAGAGTTCGGGGTTCGCGCGCAGATGGAGGACATCCAGCCGCTGCCCAGCGAGTCACGACGACGGGAGGAGGTTGAGGCGGCCCAATACACGCGACCGCTTCCGGTGACGACGGCCGCCCCGGCTCCCGCCCCTCGCCGGCACGTCTCGCAGCTGGTGTCGGCCAACCGCGCCTACCACCTGGAGGGCAGTCCCGTGACCATCGGCCGGTCTCCTGGAAGTGACGTGACGATCGACGATCGACGCGTCTCGCGACGCCACGCCCAACTGGTGCTGGAGGACGGACATTGGCTCATGGAGGACCTGGGCAGCACCAACGGCACTGCCATCAACGGCAAGCTGGTTACCCACGGCCGCCTCCAGGACGGGGACCGTCTCTCGCTGGGCGGGTTCGAGCTCGTCTTCCACGAGTAGCCTCCCGTGAGCGTCGACGTGCTTCTCTTTTGGGGAAGGATTGCCTTCCTGGCCGGTCTCTATCTCTTCATCCTCTACGTGGTCTTTGCCTTGACCCGCGACCTCCGATCCCGATCAATGTCAGTCGAGGAGGCAGCCCCCGGAGAGCTGGTGGTCGTCGACCCAGCCAGGTCCGGACTCAGCCTCAACGACGCCTTTCCTCTGATGAGTGAAACCTTGCTCGGCCGCTCGCCGGACAACACCGTGGCCATCCCCGACGATACCGTCTCCTCCCGACACGGCCGGCTCATCTTCAGCCGTGGGTCGTGGACCATCGAAGATCTTGGGAGCCGCAACGGTACATTTGTAAACGGCCGGCGCGTAACCTCTCGTGCCCGGCTGAACTATGGCGATGTCATGGCCTTGGGTGGCGTGAGTCTGAAGCTGGTGCGGCCGTGATCTCGGGATTGAGGCCCTACCGCCCCCGGGTGCTGGAGCTCTCGTCGATCATCATGGCGTTGGTGCTCGTGGGAGCGGCATTCGCCCTGCTCGCGGGAGCCGAAACGGGCAGGATCGGCACGTCAACCATGCTGCGACTGGCCGTGTACGGGTTGGCCGCACTGGCCACGAGCCTCCTTCTCAGTCGGCTCCTACCTGGAGCCGACCAGCTGCTCTATCCGTTGGTGGTACTCCTCGGTGGCGTGGGTTTGGTGGAGATCACCCGGCTATCTCCCTCGCTGGGCGACCGCCAGCTTCTGTGGCTCATCGTGGGCGATGCCGTGCTTCTGCTCACCGCGGTGTGGCCTCGGAACGTGGGCTGGCTGCGTCTTTACAAGTACACCTGGGCCTTCATCGGCTTCGCCCTGATCGCCATCACCATCGTCCATGGAGCCGATATCGGCAACAGCGGCTACCGGCGTTGGATCGGCTTCCATGGGCTCTACCTCCAGCCCGTCGAGTTCCTCAAGATCTTCATGGTGATCTTCTTCGCGGCCTACCTCGATGAGAAACGGGAGCTGCTCGCAGGCGGTCGATTGGTGCTGGCCGGAATCCGGCTCCCGCCGTTCCAGTACCTCATTCCGCTGCTGGTGATGTGGGGGCTCTCCCTACTGCTCCTGGTTCGCCAGGACGACCTGGGTAGCGCGCTTCTGTTCCTTGGGATCTTTCTGGCGATGCTCTACGTGGGTACCTCGCGAGCGATCTATCCGGTGCTGGGCGGGGTCCTATTCGCCATGGGGGCCGTCGGTGCGTATTTTGTCTTCTCCCACGTCCGGTTGAGAACCGACGTTTGGCTCAACCCGTGGGGATATGCCACTACCGGGGGCTACCAGCTCATCCAGGGTCTCTACGCGTTCGCCGCAGGCGGCATCGCGGGGCAGGGACTGGGCCTGGGCAACCCAAATCTGGTGCCGGTGGCCAGCACGGACTTCATCTGGTCGGCACTGGGCGAGGAGCTGGGTCTGGCCGGCCTGGCGGCCCTCCTCCTGGTGTACCTGCTGCTCATCTTCCGAGGGCTCGACATCGCCGTGACGGCGAGGGACGGATTCCAAAAGCTCCTGGCGGCCGGGCTGGTTTCGGTATTCGCCATCCAGACGATCGTCATCATCGGAGGAAACACGCGACTCATGCCATTGACGGGAGTTCCGCTGCCGTTCCTCAGCTATGGCGGCAGCTCCATCGTCGCCAACTTTGCCATCCTCGGCCTGCTGCTGAAGGTGTCCCGTGAGGCAGGGCGTGAACCGTAACATTCGGCGGCTGGCAGTTGTCTTTGTAGTGGTCTTCGGGCTAATCAGCCTTGACCTGGTCTACTGGCAGGTCATCGACGCCGGCAACCTGAACTCCGATCCGCGGAACGTCCTGCTGCTGGAGAAGAACGAGCGGGTTCTGAGAGGACGCATCTTTGATCGAAACGGCATCACACTCGTGGGCAGGCGGGTGCACCCCGACGGCTTCGTGCAACCGGTCTACGGAGACCCCTCTCTCGCTCAGACCATCGGGTATCACACCTTCTTTCGGTTCGGCGCCGTGGGGCTCGAGTCATCGCTGAACCCGTACCTCTCGGGCAAGACCGGCACCAGTCTGCAGCAGACCTATGCCAGCTGGCTCCATCGGCCGGTGCTCGGCGACGATGTCTATCTGACCATCGACGACCGGGTGCAGCGGGCGGCGGTGACCGCCATTCAAACCGAGCTCGCAGCGAACGGTTTGGCCGCCGACACGCCGTCCGCGGCCATCGCCCTGAACCCGCAGAACGGCCAGGTGCTGGCCATGGTCAGCAAGCCGTACTTCGATCCGACCTGCATCGGAGGCCAGTTCTTCGTCGGCCGGTGCGTCCGCAACATCGAGGCGATCCCGGGCCATGCCTTCGTGAACCGGGTCACAAACGGGCTCTACCCGCCCGGCTCAACCTTCAAGACCCTCACGCTCTCGGCCGCCATCGACACCGGGATCCAGTCGCTGTCCAGCCAGTATCGGGGAACAGCCGCCACCGGCCCCTTCGTGGTGGACGGATATACCATTCCGAACACCGCCAACAACCTTCCGCCCGGGACCACGTCGGCCGACCTGCTCCATGCCTTCATGTGGTCCGACAACATCGTGTTCGCCCAGGTCGGTCTGAAGCTCGGCCGGTCGAGATTCATCGACTATGCCCACCGGTTCATGCTCGGCCACCGCATCCCGTTCGACCTGCCCGTTTCCGTCAGTGGTGTGCTCACCCCCGGTGAACGCTTTGATCCCGTTGCGCTGGCTACCAGCGCCTTCGGACAGGGGAATGACCATGTGACACCGCTGCAGATGGCCCTTATCGCCAGCACCATTGCGGATGGCGGGCGCATGCCGAGGCCAATTCTCGTCAAGTCGATCAAGACGCCCTCCGGATCGGTCGTGGGGGGCGACACCTCAGGGACGCTGGCCAACCCCATCAATGGCGGCACGGCGTCCCAGGTCCGTCACGCCATGGTTGAGGTGGTCAATGGCTACTACGGCTCCGGCTTCGAGGCCAAGATCCCGGGAGTGACCGTCGCGGGCAAGACGGGCACTGCCCAGACCGGCAACAGCGCCCCCGACGCCTGGTTCATCTCCTTCGCACCGGCCCAACATCCAACTGTCGCGGTGGCCGTGGTGGTCGAGGGAGGAGGGGAAGGAGCCTTCGTTGCTTCTCCCATCGCCCGACAGATCATGCAGGCGGCGCTTCAGTACGGGGAGTAGTCCTCGCTCTTGGTGCCGAGCCGGTCCGGGTGATTTGGGCTTCGACGGTCGTGCGAAGGTTGGTCGTCGGCTGGTCTTCGCCTGTGCCATTGGTATCTTTGATTGGCTCGGGCGGCCCATCTTGGACCGCTCGATTGTCATCTGGAAAGGGGGAGAGTGATGCCTGACATCCAGAGAGTTGGGGTGATCGGCGCGGGCCTGATGGGCTCCGGAATCGTGGAGGCAGCCGCTCGGTCCGGCTTCGACGTCGTGGTGCGTGAGGTCGATGAATCCACCTGCGCCAGGGGCATGGGACGCATCGAGAAGTCCATGGGCAGGGCCGTCGACCGGGGCAAGCTCGACGCTGGGAAGCGCGACGCGGCTCTCGGCCGCATTCGCATGACCACCACGCTGAATGACCTTTCCGATCGCGACATTGTGATCGAAGCGGCGGTCGAGAACATGGAGATCAAGAAGGAGGTGTTTGCGGAGCTTGACCGGATCGTTCCCACGTCCGCGCTGCTGGTCACCAACTCCTCCTCTCTGAGCTGCACGGAGCTTGGCGCCGTCACCAGCCGGCCGGACAAGGTCGCCGGCCTGCACTTCTTCAATCCGGTTCCGGTGATGAAGCTGGTGGAGATCGTGCGGGGCATCCAGACAAGCGATGAAACCATGGCCACCTTGCGCACCTTTTCCGAACAGATGGGGAAGACGGTGGTCGTGGCCAAGGACACCCCGGGATTCATCGTCAACGCGCTCCTGGTGCCCTATCTCGTGGACGCGGTGCGCATGCTGGAGAACGGAATCGCCACTCGAGAGGACATCGATACCGCTATTCATTTGGGTCTGGCGCACCCCATGGGCCCGCTGACCCTCCTCGACTTCGTGGGCCTGGATACCACCCTTTACATCGCGGACATCATGTACGAGGAGTACAAGGACCCAAAGTTTGCCGCGCCACCGCTCCTCCGCCGAATGGTGGCTGCCGGCATGATGGGTCGCAAGTCCGGCCGGGGCTTCTACGACTACTCGAGTGGCTCATGACTGAGTCGCTCTACGAGAACCTGCTCGTCGAACGGGATGGACCGGCCCTCATCGTCACCCTCAACCGGCCCAAGGTCCTCAATGCGCTCTCTCACGCCGTTCTGACCGAGATCGACCGCGCCGTGGACGAAGCCGCCGGCGACGACTCCGTTCGGGCGGTCATCATCACGGGGTCGGGAGATCGCGCCTTCGCTGCCGGAGCCGACATCGCCGAGCTGCAGGCCTTGGACTCGGCCCTAGCGGGCCAGCGTCACTCTCATGATGCCCACCGGCTGCTCCACAAGATGATCGACCTCCCGAAACCCATCATCATGGCCGTGAACGGCTATGCTCTTGGCGGTGGCTGCGAGCTGGCGATGGCCGGAGATCTGATCCTGGCCGCCGATTCCGCCCGCTTCGGACAGCCGGAGATCAACCTCGGCATCATTCCCGGGTTTGGGGGCACGTTCCGTCTTCCCCGGCTGGTCGGACGACTGAAGGCCATGGAGATGGTGCTTCTCGGGGAGATGATCGACGCTCAGGAGGCGCACCGAATCGGCCTGATTAACGAGGTGGTGCCCGCAGCAGGCTTGATGGAGCGGGCCCGGGAATGGGCCGGCAAGATCGCCTCCAAGTCTCCAGCTACCGTGGCGTTGGTGAAACGCGCCGTCAATGAAGGCCTCGAAGTGGACGCGCACTCGGCCGCCGGCCTCGAGGCGGTCTATTTCGGAACCGCCGTGGGGACCGAGGACCGTCGGGAGGGCACCGCGGCGTTCCTGGAAAAGCGGCAGCCGAACTTCTCCGGCAGGTAGCGGCCTGTCTCTGGTTCCCCCTGTCCCCCGGAGCTTCCGGTGAGCGCCTCGCCCTCCGCCGAGATCATCTCCATCGGGACCGAGCTTCTGCTGGGCGAGATTGTCGACGGGAATGCCGCCTTCTTGGCCTCCGAGCTGGCCGAAATCGGCATGCCGATTTATTGGATCTCCCAGGTCGGCGACAATCAGGACCGCCTGGTCGAGAGTCTCCGCCAGGCACTGAATCGGTCTCGCGTTGTGATTACCACCGGCGGCCTGGGCCCCACGGGCGATGATCTGACTCGTGAGGCCATCGCCGTCATCGCCGGTGAGCAGCCGTCGGTCGATAGGGAGCTTGAACGGGTGCTCCGGGAGCGCTTCGCTGCCATGGGACGGTCGATGCCCGAGCGCAATCTGAAGCAGGCCTGGCTCATCCCCAGCGCCGAAGCCCTCCCCAATCCCCTGGGCACGGCTCCCGGGTGGTGGGTCACACGGCCCGACGAGCGGTATGTCGCCTGCATGCCCGGCGTGCCGGCGGAGATGCGCAGCATGTGGTCCGAGCAGGTGCGGCCCCTGGTCGAACACCTCACGAACGCCAGCTTCGTGGCAGTAACACTCAAGACCTTCGGGCCGGGCGAATCGGCCATTGAGGAGCGTTTGGGGCGCCTGGTGGAGGCTGCCAATCCGAGCGTGGCCACCTACGCCAAGCGTGATGGCGTCTACGTCCGGGTCGCGGCCAGCGGTTCGTCTCGTGATGAGGCTCGCCGGCGGCTGAACCCGGTTCTCGAGCAGGTCCGGGAGCGCCTCGGGGCCGACGTCTTCGGCTCCGAGGACGACTCGCTGGGCTCCGTGGTGGGATCGCTGCTTGCGCGTCGACACTCAACTGTGGCCACGGCCGAGAGCATTACGGGCGGACTCGTCTGCAGCTATCTCACCGACATCCCGGGTAGCTCCAGTCACGTTCTTGGCGGCGTGGTTGCCTACAACGAAGAGACTAAGACGCGCTTCGGGGTGCCGGCCGATATCATCGACGAGCACGGCGTGGTGAGCGAGGAGACGGCAGTCGCCCTCTCGGAGATCGCCCGCGCGAGGTTCGACGCGGACTTTGGCATCGGCACCACGGGTGCCGCGGGGCCAGAAGGCCACGGAGGCGTGGACCCGGGAACCGCATTTGTCGCGGCGAGCGATGCCGGAGGCCAGATCGCCAAGCTCATCCGTCGGAGCGGGCCGCGGGAAACCGTCAAGCACTTCGTCGCCCTTTCCGCCATCGATCTCCTCCGACGGTTTCTGGAGGATCGCTAGTCGACGGCTCGTGCCGGCTCGTGCCCGGTCCGGCTGCTCCAGGTCGGCAAGATGGCGTACAGTGTTCAGTAGCCGGTCCAATCAATCTGCCTCCGTCGGAGACTGCGACATGAGCAATCAGGATCGGGCCCCCTGCGTCTGCATGGTATGTGGCTACCGTCCGACTCCATCGGGAGGCGGCACGGAGAAGTATGTCTATGAGCTCTGTCTGGGCCTGCTGGAGCGGGGCCTCCAGGTTGAGATCGCCTGTGAGGATCGCAGCTATCTTCCGGACGAGGAGAACCCCCTGGCAGGGCACGTTCGCGGCATTGCCCCCATGCCGCACATCGAGAGCCTGGTTGACGCGTTCCGGGAGAAGTCTCGGCGGCTGTCGGATGCCATCGACTTCTCTCGATACGACGTGATCCACTCACACGGACAGTTTGGTTTCGAGCCCTTTTTCCATGCCAACCGTCTGCGACACCGCCCAGCGCTGGTTTCGACCTTCCACCTGACCGCCTTGGGACCGGTCGCCCGCTATCAAGACCTAGGGTTGCCCGACCCTCGTGAAGCGGCTGTGGACCGTGCCACCAGCCTGATGGAGGAGGTGCTGGCCCGTCTCTCCGATCGATGCATCGCCGTATCCGAAGGCGTTGCCGCCGAGCTGATCAACCTGTATCGCACTGATGCCGGGGCCGTGACCACGGTACTCAACTGGTTCGACCCCGGGACGTTCTATCCGCGTGACCGAGGGGCATCCCGCCATGAGCTGCGAATGAGTCCCGAAGGGTCCTACGTTCTGTATGTCGGGCATTTCAACATGTCCCGCGGCGACATTCTGAAGGACGCGCTGCGGGCCCTGCCTCCCGGCGTCATCATGCTCGTGTTGCATCACGACACCGACCCCGCCGTGCAGGCGGAATTCGGCGATCGCGTCGAGTTCCGCGGCCACGTGTCAGCCGATGGCATGGCCCGCTACTACTCGGCGGTTGATCTCCTCTGTTTCCCGGCCCTGTATGCCGGTTTTGGGCTGGTCTTGACCGAGGCCATGGCATGCGGCTGCCCGTGCGTGGTGTTCGACTATCCGGCCATGAATGAGGTGGTGACGGCCGCAAGTGGGTATTTGGTTCAAGAGCCAACAGGTCGTGCCCTGGCCGCCGCGATTGCCCAAGGCCTCGCGGATGGGAGTCAGAAATCTGTCGCGGCCAGAGAACGGGCGGAGCTCTTCCGGAAGAGGGACCAGGTGGATCGGATGATCGACGTCTATCGGGACGCGCTGGCCGTCGCCCGCTGAACGTGACCCGCGTCCTTCTGTTGGTCGTGATTGCCGGACTGCTTGTGACCGGATGTGGAGGCCAGACTGCCCATCAGATACCGAGCGGCCCAGTGTCGGCATCGGGCAGTTCCGGAGGGGTGCGGATCACGCTGTCGCTGCCGCGCTCGCGATATCCCGCGGATGCACTCATCCGCGCTCGTCTTGAGATCAGGAACCTCACGCACCGCACCATTACCGCACCTGGAACGAGCTGTACGCAGAACAACCCCTACGCCGAGGATGTGTCCCTCTCGGGCCTGGTCACCTATCCAAACGGCGTGCGCTGGATCACGCTGATCCCAACATGCGGCGCAACCACCGAAGACCTGTATCTGGGACCAGGAATCAGTATCAAGAGCAGCGTCTACGTCCTGGCTCGCGATCCCCTGCTTCGCGGCGTCATGATCTTTCGGAACGGCCGCGGAGGCACAGGCAAGGCGCTGACGGCGCCTATCAAGCTGCAGCTGGGTTCCGCGCGACCACCACGGGTGCGCTTCAGTCACGCATCCGGTCTTGCCGCTACCCTCACTCCCCAGAGCCGTCCTCACGGCTCCCTGGTCTACCTGAGCATCGAGCACTGCTACCCGGGCTCGGCGCCCTATGACTACCTGGGCGTCTTCTGGACGGTGGCCGCGGGACGAACCATCCGTCCGGAGTGTGCACGGCCGTCCTCCTGGAGAGCGATCGCCGGCTGGGTTGGCAGCTCCGTGGCGACCATCCGCTTCCCCGCCCACTAGCCCGGCTAAGGCGGCAATCTCGAAACACACCTGGATAATGGGGTCATATGTCTGATGACCTCCAGCTGCACGTTCGGCTTCGCTCCGGAGATGCCGGGCGCTACGTACTCATGCCCGGAGATCCCGGTCGGGTCGAGTTGATCGCACGGCATCTCGACGGTGCGCGGCAGGTTGCGTCCAACCGCGAATATCTCACCTTCACCGGGAAGTTGGAGGGAACTCCGGTTTCCGTGACCTCAACGGGGATTGGTGGGCCCTCGACTGCGATCGCCGCCGAGGAGCTGATTGCGGTGGGAGCGGACACCCTCATCCGGGTAGGGACGGCGGGCAGCATCGCCCGTGATCTCCGAACCGGAGACCTCGTGGTGGCCCAGGCGGCCGTTCGTGATGAGGGCACGAGCCTCGCCTATGTGCCGGCAGCGTTCCCGGCCACGGCAGACCTGCAGGTCGTGAATGCGCTCGTCGAGGCCGCCAGGGCTGCAGGCAATCCGTTCCGTGCCGGCATCCTTCGTTCGGCCGATGCCTTCTATGCCGACGTTGCCCCTGCAACCATGCCCTACCAGCCGGTTCCCTTGGGCGTTTGGGAGCGTGCCGGCGTGCTCGCCTCAGAGATGGAGGCGTCGACGCTCTTCACCGTGGGCTCGGTGCGGCGGGTCCGGGCCGGAGCCATCGTCGCCGTCGTGAATGCCACCGAGGAAACGGTGAACACGGGCGATGTGGTCGCCCTGTCGTTGGAGCCGCTCATCGCGACGGCAATCGACGCCATTCGACTGCTGATCCGTGCCGACGCCGCTCCATAGAGTCGGCGCCCTCGTCTTGGGAGCAAGAGCGGAGTCATGAGCCTAAGCGTCGGCATCATCGGCCTGGAGGGCAGCGGCAAATCGTCCCTCTTTCAGGCGGTGACCAGAGGGGTTCATTCCGCGGGCCGGTCCTCGATGACCGCCGTTGCGGTTCCCGACAGCCGGCTCCAGATCCTCGCGGACATGGTTCATCCCCGGCGAGTGGTTCCGGCGAGCGTTCAGTTCGTCGACGTGGGCGGACTCTCTCGCGGAGTGCAGGCCTCAGGAGGACTCGGTTCCCAGTTCCTCAGCAATCTTCAAGGGGTCGATGCGCTCGCGATTGTGCTTCGCTGCTACACTCGCCCCGATATCGGCCTTGGCCCGGAAACCGCCGACCCCATCGCGGATGCCGAGTCCGTCCTTCTCGAGCTGACGCTCTCCGATCTCGGACGGGTGCACAAGCGGCTGGAGCGTACCAGCAAGGCGGCGCGGGGGGGCGATCAGGCCGCCAAACGAGAGGAGGATCTGCTGTTTCGATTGGAGGCGCGGCTGGATGCCGGCCAACCGGGGCGCGGAGTCGACACGGGGGCAGGTAACCTCGAGAACGTGAAGGATCTGGGCCTGCTCACCCTCAAGCCCATCATTCTGGTGGCGAACGTTGCCGAGGGTGACCTGGGCCCTGGCACCGATCCCAATCTCCCCGATCCGCACGGCATTCGGGAGATGCTGGCCGGCCTCCAAGAGCGGGCGGGAACAATGGGAGCGGATCTCGCCATTCTGAGCGCCGGCACGGAGGCGGAGCTCACGGAACTTCCCGAGGAGGACGCCAGGGAATATCTGCTGTCGCTTGGGGTGACGCAGACCGGCTTGGACCGCTTCATTCATTCCGCGTACAGCCTCCTCGAGTGGCTGACCTTTTTCACGGCCGGCGAGCCTGAGGTGCGGGCCTGGACCGTTCGCCAAGGCGCCCGCGCGCCGGAGGCCGCCGGACGAATCCACAGTGACATCGAACGTGGCTTCATTCGCGCCGAGGTTACCTCCTGGGACGATCTCCTCGAAGCGGGCAGCCCCGAGGCCGCCAAACGGGCCGGCAAGACGCGATTGGAAGGAAAAGACTATGTGATGCGGGAAGGTGACGTAGTCTACTTCCGCTTCAACGTCTAAGCGGTGACGCGGATCGGCCTTATTGCCGACACTCACGTTCCCGAGCGCTGCCGGTCACTTCCCTCATCACTGACCCGCATCTTCGCGGGGGTCGACTTGATCCTCCATGCCGGCGATGTGGGGAGGGTGGAGGTGCTTCGGACCCTGGAATACATCGCCCCGGTTCTGGCCGTACGTGGCAATGATGAGCCGGTTGAAACCCTTCAAGCGCTCCCGGCCTGTCGCCTTCTGGAGCGGGATGGCCGGCGCATTCTCCTGATTCACGGCGACAACAGCGACCCCGCGGTGGAAAGCCGGTTGCGTCGCGAGGATCGGTGGGCGGCCAAGCTGGAGTACTGGGCAGACCGGGGCAGGAGAGAGCACGCCGATCTCGTCGTGTATGGGCACACCCATGTGCCGACAACCATCCTTCACCGAGGCGTGCTACTGGTGAATCCGGGTGCCCTCGGCTCTGGCTCGTTCTTTCACCGGCAGTCACTCCGAACGGTGGCCATTATGGAGCTTCTGCCCGATCAACCTCCGTCGGTTCGCCATGTCGACGTCGACAACCCGGAGCGCTCGCCGCTCCCCCAGACGGACGAGGATCGCTGGTTCTCTGATTCGGTCGCTCGATTCCATCAAGCCATGTATGATCGCGCCGTCATCGACAACGCGGCCTGGATCAGGGACGAGCTGTATCCTGCTGCTCCCGGCCAAGTGCTCAGATGGCTCCACGCGCTTGCCGAGCAATGCTGGTTCGAAGGCCGCGAGCATGTTTCGACCCACGAGTTCGTCGACTGCCTGCTCCAGGACGAATCCTCGCGTGACCCACTTCGAGCCCTGATCCTGCGAAACGAAGAAATCGCCGCTGCCCTGGATCCGCGCTGCTAGTCCCGACTCGTGTCCCGACCGGCGCGAAGCCTGAAACGGGTGACTAGTGGAGAAACTCCTCGCGGGTCGGTCCGTCCTTGAAGACCCCGCGGAGCGCGGTAGTCAGCGTGCGAGCGCCTGGCTTTCGAACTCCCCGCATGGACATGCACAGATGTTCCGCGTGGAGCTGAACGCCCACCCCATAGGGAGAAAGCCGTTCCATGAGGAGGTCGGCAACGGCGTTGGTGATTCGTTCCTGTGTCTGAAGACCACGTGCGAAGTGGTCCACGGTGCGCGCCAGCTTGGATAGTCCGACGATCTTCTCACGGGGCACGTAAGCGACCCGAGCCGTGCCGAAGAAGGGCACCAAATGGTGCTCGCACAGTGAATAGAAAGCAATGCCGTCCTCGACGATCATCTGGTCGTAGCCGGCCGAGTTGTCGAAGCAGGTCAATTCGAAGGGCTGCTGCCGTGTGAGCTCGAGAAGCATGCGCGCCACACGGTCGGGCGTCTCGGCCAGGTCTGGGCGGCCCGGATCGTCAACGACGCTCAGGATCTCCCCGACCGCGCCCTGCAGCCGCTCGAAATCCGGTCCCTGCCCGGCGCCCTCCTGCTCGGCAGGATCGTGGTGCTCGAACACTTCGAGCCGTCCGGCCTGCTGCCATCTCTGATTACCGCTCATGGCCGAGTCTACTCATGGACGCATCCGGTGCCATCCGCGTCGTGACCTGGGGCTCCGAAGCGAGCGGGTCCCCATCCCCAGGGACGCGCATGCCGATGTGAGTGGAGCCTCCGTGAACATCGGGTCAACGCGGACTTCCGGCACGCGACAACCGCTCCAACCAATCGCACCATGACCCAACGTTCATCCGCGGTTCAGACCTTGGCAAGGCAATGTTCAGCCGCCCGCAAGGAACTGTTCAGCCAGGCGCAATCACCGTGTCAACTGTGCCGAATACGTTGAGCTTGAGGGACCGAGAAACGGTCTCCGAAATCAGAGAAGGAGCAGCACTAGCATGACCCGACTCAGAACCACCGTCATTGCGATCTTCGCCCTCGCCGCCGTCCTGCTGGCCATCCCGGCCGCAGCCATGGCCGCTCACCCGGCGGCCAAGGCGCCCAACCGCCACCCGGCCGGCATGGTGTTTGGAACCCTGCAGCAGTTTGACCAGAACAGCGCCACCATCCAGACCAAGGCCGGGCCGGTCAACGTTGCTTTGGAGCCGGTCATGGCGTATGTTGCCTATGATCAGGCCGACGCCGTCGCCGGTCTCAAGGACGGCGATCAGGTAGCCGCCTACGGTCACTACTATGACGGCACACTGCGCGCAGAGCGCCTCCGATACGCCACTAGCCCGTTCGCCGTCTCGAAGCTCATCCGCTTCAGCGGCCACTACGAGAGCAGCGACAGCACAGCCAACACCCTGACCATCAACCTCCGCAAGGGTGTGGACATCACGTTCAACGTCGATAAGAACACCCGCTACTTCGACAACGGGAAGCGCGTGACGGCACCGAACTACCTGCCTCACGAGCTGATTCGTGTGTGGGCGCGTCAGTTCTCGGATCAGTCCTGGCTGGCGAAGGTCGTCAACACTATCCATCACAAGTAACCGCTGCCTCGGGGAGACCTGAGGGATTGGCGACAACAATCAGATGCCGGGAGGGAAACCCCTCCCGGCATCTCAACATTGCCGAAGACTGTTTGTTTGTCCGGCTAGCTAAGAAGCGCTGGAGACCGAGTGCTGGGGCCGCTTCTCCGGAGTGAGAATAACACCCGCCTCAGCCCCGGAATTGGCCCAGCCGCGATTGTACCCCTCGCCCGCGATCTGCCCGGCGTCGTTGACCGAGCGGGCTGCCGTGATAACCCATCCACTCGTGGCGGAAATCAGCGAGCTCATCGGCACCATGCCCTGAGACGGCTCCCAGAGGAAGGCTCGCTGCCCTCCGTCCGGCCGAAGCAGATTGCCCACGATCCAGCCATTGGCGTTCAGGCCAATAGCGAGACTGGAACGGTAGCCTGTCGGTATGCCTAACGGTTGGGCATTGCTCCAATCGAGCCAGTGATGGCGCACGGTGACCTGCCACCGGCATGCCTCGAGCGAGCCGGACGCCGATTGCGATGCCCCCACAATCTCCAGCAACCGGCGGCCGCCACTCCACCGGACCTGCATACCGGATGCGATACTGGCGGCGTTCGAGGTGAGGCCCGGCAGCGGGAAAGCCTGACCCCAGGGAGACCAAACGGTGGCCACCGTGCGTCCGGCGCTCGAGAGTTCCGTGCCGACCGCGTCCCCCCAGTGATCGGCCGCCGCCAGCAGCGGCTCACGAAAGCCACGATTCGCATGCAGGATGCGCGTCCGGTAACCGCCGTGACCATGAATCCAGACCACGCCCTCGCGGCCGGCCGGCACCCGCATCCACCCGGATAGGTCGCCGTGCTCGTCGATACTAGTGGCGGCGGCATCCAGGACATGCGATGCCGGGAGAGGCAGCCGCCACCACGCAGGTGTTCCCCAGCTATTCACGGCGTACGCCCGGGTTGCCCCACCCGTCGCGGTGGCCGAGGCGGCCACCATGCCGTGGCCGTTGATGCCCATTCCCGCCGTGGCCGCAACGTGCGTCGTCGGGACACCGAGTGCTGTTCGCCGCCCTGCCCGATACACAAAGGAGCGCTGCATTCGGAGGCCCGTTCGGGTCTTCCACTGAATCGCGCCCGCCGCCTGACCGCTTCCGTTCAACGCCGAGAGCTGAGTGCCCCGGCCCAGGCCGCGAACGTCGTACTGCTCGGTCCCGGAGTGCGTGGGTGGGCCCTGGCTCGCCGCCAGCTCCAGCCAGCGGACATGCGTGTAGTAATACAGGCCGCCGGCATAATTCGGGTCACCGTATGTCTCCGCCCAGTGGGAGACGTCGAGCTGGTCCCAGCCGGTGTTGATTGCGTTCTGTTCCATGATCGTGATGGTTCCGTTGCCGGAAGCATCCACCTGAACCGCCGTAACCACGGCCGTGTGGCCGTAGACGTCGGCTGCCGGACCTCCCCACATGCTCACCACATCACCCGGAGCCGGCAGACTTCCCGGACCCGGCGTCCCGATGGGGATGCCGAGCGCGGCGCCGGCCAGATGAACAAGGTCCTTGCCGTCGGGGATGTTGGCCACAAAATCGTGGTAGACCACCCAGAGGAACCGGGCGCTCAACTCCACGCACTGGAAGCCCATGGTATCGAAATCGTCGGGTGTCCCGGTGGCCGGCCCGCAGGCATACACGTTGTCGTAGTGCGCACCAAGGGTATATCCGCCTTGGTCCGAGCACCACGACTTGCCGGCGCCCTCCCCACGAGTGAGCGCCTTCCGTACGCGATCTCTCCGAGAGCCTGATCCCGCGCCCGTTCCCGGACTGACCGGCGCAAGGCCCGGACGTCCGGCCGTGGGCAGACTCGCGGCTGAGCCATGCTGAGCCCACGCCCCGGGCACCGGCGCGATGGCGGCCAGAAACACCAGGGGAGCGATGGAGAGAAGAGGTCGCAACAGTGCCGCTCGTCAGAAAGAGTTTGATCGGCCGGGTTGGATCGGTTGTCAATCCATACCCACCTTCAAGAGGGTGCGGCCCACGCGCCCTCGGCCCTATCGCCCCTGTCTCATAGCCCACCCGTCCTCTTGCCGAATGGGGCTAGGAGGACGGTCATAGGCCAGGAGTACCGGCGATCGCCGGATTAGGCTCGATGCACTTCCACAACGCGATTTCGCAGCATGCCGATGCCCACCACCTCGGTCTCCACCACGTCCCCATCCTTGAGGAACTCCTTGGGCTCGCGGGCTCCGCCGACTCCTGCCGGTGTGCCGGTGGCGATGAGGGCCCCGGGCGGAAGGGTCATCCCCGTCGAAAGCTCTGCGATCAGATCGACCACCGGGAAAATCATGTTTCGGGTGTTATCGGCCTGCTTGGTCTCGCCATTCAGCCGCAAACGCAGCTCGAGGTTCTGGGGATCGGCGACCTCATCGGCGGTCACAATCCATGGTCCGGTCGGACAGGACCCGTCAAGGCTCTTGCCCTTGAAAAATTGCCCTCCCCAGCCGTACTGAATGTCTCGGGCGCTTATGTCGTTCACCACGGTATAGCCGAAGATGTAATCTGCGGCCGCCTCGCGCCTGAGGTTAAGCGCTCGCAGGCCGATGACCACACCCAGCTCGACCTCCCAGTCCATCTGGGTGCTGACGGCCGGGTCGAGAGGGATGTCGTCGGCGGGGCCAATGACCGACGTCTGCGCCTTCGTGAAGACAGTCGGCGGCTGGAGTGGGCTTCCCGACGCTTTCGCCGACTCTCGAGCATGCTCCGCGTAATTCCGGCCGATGGCCAGCACGTTGCCGGCAGGCGGGTTCAGGGGCGGCAGAATCCGCAAGCCGTCCAGGGGACGCCTCTCAACTCGAGTCGACGCTTCCGTGTGCCCAAGCAGCTGCGAAGCGCGACGAAGAGTTTCGGGGCCGGCCGCAATGAACTCGACGAGATCCACAGGAAAGCCGGGCTCGTGAGCGGCATCCGCCAGCTCGTTGAGATCCATCACGCGGTCGCCAGTCAGCACGCCGAGCCGGGTCTGTCCGGCATGGCGGAACACCAGCAGCCTCACGGCACGGCTACCAGGTCATGGGTTCGACGAAGATATCAACTTCGCCACCACAGGAGAGGCCCACGCTCCACGCCATCTCATCGCTGATGCCGTAATGCAGCAGGCGAGGCGTGCCGCTTTCCAACACCTTCATGGCCTCCTCGTAAACGGCAGCCTCCAAACATCCCCCACTGACTGAACCGGCAATGCGGCCACCCGGAGTCATGGCCATCGACGCTCCCACGGGCCGGGGCACAGATCCGCTGGTCTTCACCACGGTCGCCAGAGCCACCGGCTCATGCGACCGACGCATCTGCTGAATCTCTGCCAAGATCTCGCGCATCGTTGCTCGCCCTCCACCTCATTGTCTCGTGCGACGTTGAGGCTTATTTGCGCTCTTGGAACCAGCTCCGGAGTGCTTCCACGATACGCTCGGCGGCATGGCCGTCCCCAAAGGGGCTTGCCGGCCGGCTCATGCGTGCGTAGGTCTCGGGATCGTCCAGCAACGCGGAGGCTCGAGAGACTATCCGCTCCTCATCGGTTCCCACCAGCTCGGCGCAGCCGGCTTCGATGGCTTCGGGCCGCTCCGTATGCTCGCGCATCACCAACACCGGCTTCCCCAGGACCGGCGCCTCCTCCTGCAGCCCACCGGAGTCGGTCAGGGCCAGGTAGGAAGCCGCCAGTGCGGGAATGAACTCGATGTAGTCCATGGGCGGAACCAGATGGACTCTGGGCACCGAACCTAGGATGGCGACCGCGGGTCCCGAGACTTCCGGGTTGGGATGAACCGGGTAGAGGACCTCCACGTCCTCATGGCGCTCGGCGATCGCTCGAATGGCTCCGAAGATGCGGCGAATCGGCGCGCCGAAGCTCTCGCGACGGTGGGCCGTGACCAGAATGCGCCGCCGGTCTCCTTGCGATGCGGGCTCCAGGGTCCTCAGGAGGTGCTGGAGTGCATCGACGACGGTGTTGCCGGTTTGAAACACTCCTTCGGTGACGTTCTCCGCGGCAAGGTTCTGAACCGCCCGTGCCGTGGGCGCAAAGTGGAGCGTGGTGACGGCCGAGATGACCTTTCGGTTGGCCTCTTCCGGAAAGGGATGGAAGAGCTGCCCAGTGCGCAGTCCGGCCTCAACGTGCCCGACCGGGACCCGAGCATAATGGCCGACTACGGCGGACGCCATGGCCGTCGTGGTGTCACCCTGTACCAGAACCACGGCCGGCTCAACGCGGTGGATCACCGCCGGCAATTCACGGAACACCGCCGAGGCCACGTCGGCGGGGCTTTGATTCTCCGCCATGATGTCGAGATTGAAATCCGGCCGGATCTCGAATGCGGGCAGAATCTGCTCGACCATCTCGCGGTGCTGGCCGGTGAGGCACACCACGGGCTCCAGATCACCGGCCGCCTGCAGCGCGCGCGCCACGGGGGCCATTTTGACCGCCTCCGGCCGGGTCCCAAAGATCAAAAGGATCGGTCTCACGGCCGCTCTCCCAGTCCGTGAGAAGCGTATGACGTGCAGGATTGCCTGCGCGAGCCAAGGCACGCGACCAGGCGGCCGGTCGCTGTCAGCTTCTGACTCGCAGATCCGTTCGGATAGCTCCAGAGCGTCTCGTGATCCTCGACAAGGATCGCACGGGCTCCGTCGGCCCGCAGGTGAGTCAGCCACCAAGCATCTACCGGCTCGGCCTGAACGCCACTGTAGGTGCAGGCGGTGTCGCCTGAGGCGCAGCCTGCCTCGCCAGCGAACCACGGCTTTGGCAGCCGCCGTCCGGTTCGCCATCGACTTGCCTCGTGGGATGGCGAGGCGGCATAGACGTGAATGTCGTAGACGTCTGCCGGGTACATGGAGACCCAATAGCGCTGCCGGCTCTCGCTCGTGGTCAGCAGCCTACCGGTGTCGGCCTCGGTGTAGAGGAAGTACGGGCTCGCCGATCGGGCCGTTCGGTAGAGGTCCATCAGCCATGGATGGACGATCCTTCGGTCGATGCACGCCGAATGCACGACACCGGACGGCTGAGCGCATCGCCCGAACCGTCCAAGACGGTTCGGGCGGTCAAAGTACTGCTCAAGCTGGTAGTACGGCTCCGTCTGGAGATCGACCACTGCCACGGCCGACCGGTCGGTGGCAGCCCCGCCCAGGTGACGAATCATGTCGCGAACGGCCCTCAGATACCCTGCTCGCATGCGTGGATGCAGGCCGTCGAGGGCTTGCGGTCGAAGCTGGTTGAGCCACCCGGATCCTGTGGAATACGCGAGTAGAACCAAATCGACTCGGAACCCATCATGCGCGATGACGCGAAGTGCTTCGTCCAAATCGCGAATGGCCGAAGGGACGTATCCGGCATAGCCGGAACCGGATTGCCAGCGCATGAGCTGATCCAGGCTGACCCAGATCCGCACGAAGCGGCCAAGATGACGGTCACGCGCAAACCGCAGGTCGGATCGAAGCTGAGTGAGCGAGCCAATCCGGCCGTGGCGGCCCACGAAACACCAACGCTGCAGCCAGCTCCACTCAGGGCAATCCGTAAAGTACGGACTGGGATCGTAGTAGTTGAATCCGGTATAGGAGACATCAAGCGATGCCTGTCCCGGGCGGCTGCCGTGACCGCACCCCGCCCCAAGGCCAAGAATGAGCAAGAGCAAGGGCGCTGAGAGGAGCCGGCGGGACTGTGGAAGGACGGCGCCGGACCGATCCCCGCTCTGTATCAAGCAGAGTGTTCGACCGTGGTCTGCCGTCGAGAGAACCGGCCGGCATAGCCCCAAACATCCTGGAGGAGATGCCCGTAGAGCGCGAGAGCGCCGGCCACGAAGAGTAGGGATGCCAGCAATGCACCGTGCCGGGCCAGCAGGGACAGCAGCCCGATACCCACAAGCATGATGGCCGGCCTCACAAAGACCGCGGCGTCCGTGTGCAGACGGCGGTGGGCGAAAATGGCCGGAATACCGGCGGTAACCAGCGCTCCCAGGGCGAACCCGAGGCCGGCCATGTCCAGGCCGAATGCTGGGATGAGCGTCACCCACACCACGAGGCTCACGATCAGACCGGCGAAGCTGGCCACTGTTGGGATACGCACGTATTCGGTGCTCGAGAGGGCATCGATCGACGGCCGCGAGATGTCGGTGACATAGGCGCCGGCAATGATCAGCCCCGCGCAGGTAGCGGCGCCGGCGAAGCTGGGACGGAACAGCAAACTGAGGATGGCCGGAGCATTGAGGATTGCAAGCCCGCTGGGCACGCCCAGCACGAACACCAGCCACTCTGTGGAGTGCTGCATGAGCAGCCGGACCGATTGTGATTGTCCTGCACCGTGAAGTCGGGCCATCATGGCAAAGGTCACCAAAGAGATGGCTCGTGGAAGTAGTGGGAGCGGGGCGGTGATGGCCAGAGCGGCCGCAAAGAGGCCCACCGAGGCGTGGCTGAGGAACACGCCGGCGATAGCAATGCCGAGCGACCACCGACCCAAGCTTGCGGCGGTCCCGGTGCCGTTGATCACGCAATAGCGAAGCACGTGGAGTCGCTCCCGGCAGGCGGTCAGACTGAAATCCTGCAGATAGCCGCGCATTGCTCGAACCGCGAGACCCGCGAAGATGGCGTTGTTGAGCACGAAGGCGAGTAGGAGCCACGCTGAGGCGCCAGACAAATAGATGGCCGCGAGGGCGGCAAAGAAGGCCAGGTCGGAGATCACTTCGTTGGCCAGGTATGCCGGCACCTGTCCAACGGCGTAATACACGCTCTTGAAATACAAGTACATCGTGTACGTCGGAACCAGTGCGGCGGTCAGCGCGACGGCCAGGAAGGTCACGTGGAACGACGCCTCGATCTGAGCGGCCAGTGCCACCAAGGCACCGGCAATGGCAAGTGACAAAACGAGAACCAAGACGAGAAGGAACTGGAAGACCGCTCGGGCACGGTCATCATCGCCACGGCCCAGCGATTCGGCCATGAACTTGGTCGCAGCGCTACTGATGGTCCCTGGGATCTGGCCCAGGAAGAGGCCCAATCCCAAGGCGACGCTGATGGCCCCCAGAGTCGCAGGACCGTAGGCACGCCCTACCAGAAGGTTGAAGCCCAGGGGAACCAGCCCTGCCGATACCAGGCCCACGAGCGTCAGACCGACGTTCACTATGACGGTGCGTCCGAGGGCCACGCCCGTCTGTGCCCCTCGGTCTGTCGGCTTCCCGGGGACTGGACGCCGCAGCGCGGAGGTGATGACCTGGACACCGTTCAGACTCTGTGCCCACAGGCCGGGACGGGCAGGCACATTGGGAGGTATGCCGAGAGGGGGCGAGAGAACCGGATCCCCATCCGCGAGACCACCAGGAGGGAGGTGGTCATCGTCATGCTCCTCGTCGTCGTAACGCTCGGGAGCCGGGTCCTTCGTGCGTGAAGCCTCGTCGGCCACCGGCTGTGGCGGGACCACAGGCTCGGCCTCTGCGGTTGGGACAGCGTCCACTGAGGATGACGTCTCGCTCACCGGCGACTCCGCTGAGTCGGGCCGATCGGCCGGTGCTGCTGCTTCGGCCAGCGTATCCAGCTCCAGCTGTGCCTCCGAGACCTCAAGGCGCCCAGCCGGTAGGGTTTCATCGACCCCTGTCGGCTCCCCAAGGACCCGCTCCGATCCGGCATCGCCCTCTGCAGCAGCGGAGACTGGGGCGGCGCCAGGCAGCCCGTCTTGGCTGATCTGTTCTTCCTCGGGAGCCGACGGCTCTACGCTGAGCTGCTCACTCGGGCGGAGCCATGAATCGACCTCGCCGTCACCCACCAACGTGTGGGACTCCGTCGCCGGGCCCGCCTCGGTCGCTGCAACGGAAGATGGCTCTGCCTCAGAATTCGATTTGTCCGGGCCATCATGGGCGGGCTGGGCGTCGTCATGCACTTGAGCGACCTTAGACGGGCCGCCCGACGCGAAGCCCGCCTGCCCGAGGGCCGCGGTGTCGTGGGTCTCGTCGGCTTTCTCTTCCTCGTGAGCCAAACCCATCCAGGTGGCTGCCGTCGGAGCTTCGGCGGGCTCCCCGGCCACTTCCATCCGGCCGCAGTTGGGATCCTCGACAGCCGTCGATGCCTGTGGGCGCTCCTGGACCGGCCGCACAGCGTCGTGCAAGGTGCTCCCGCGCGGAGGCCCACCGTTGTCCTCCGCCATCGCATGGACGCCCGAGTCCTGTTGGTCGGCGACCTCTGCCTGCTCCGCCCGGGCCGCCGGCAGGACATCAACATCCTCGACTGGTGCAACGGCAAGAGCGTCGACAGCGGTGGTCGAGTCGTCAGCCGGTCTTGTGGAGGCGCCCTGAGAGCTGCATTCGTCGGGTGATTCGGCGGCGACCTGTCCCAGACCACCTTGAGTCGCTTCCACGGTGGTCGGCGGTTCCTTCGCCACGACCGCTGGCTCTGAGGATGCCGGAGTGGCGATGACGGGAGCCGACGAGATCACCGATGGTAGCTGCTCGTCGTCGAGAGGAGTCGCGTGCTCCCCACCGGATGCATCGACATCGTGGGTCGATGACCGGCGGCCCTTCCGCCAACGCTTGGCCTTGACAGGGATCGAGGTTTCGGGCTGGAGGACTGACGCTTCCCGCTTTGCCGGCGGATCCTCGGGCAGTGGCGTCTCCTTGGTCTGAACGGTGGCGGTCGACTGGGAGGTCGCTCGAGAGCCCTTTCGCCAGCGGCGCGCCTTGGCAGCCCGGCGCGGCTCCTCCGCCTCGGCTGGTGCCGCCGCCGTTTCGCCCTCTAATGAGGCACCCGCGGGCGGCTCGTCCGTTTCGGAGCCTGGTGAAACAGACTCGACGGCCGGCTGGCGACTCTTTCGCCAGGGCCGGCGTTTCGGTGCGGGAGGCAGGTCGATCTCGGCGGATGCAGCTGTTTCCTCCAGTTCTGGAGACAGAGCTGCGGGCGGCGGCCCACCCTCCGCGATGGCGCTTGCCGCGAGTTCCGCTTCTGAAGATCCAACCACAGACGGCGCCTCGGCCTCCCGGAGGGCGCTTGCTGCGGATTCCTCTCCTGGAAGTAGGAGAGCAGATGGCGGCTCGGGCTCCGGGAGGGCACTTCTTGCTGATTCCGCTTCTGAAGATTCAACCGCAGATGGCGGCTCGACCTCAGAGAAGACCGGCGCCGCCTCGTCCGGTGGCGATGGTGCCGGCGCATCCGGGGTTTCCACCTCGGCTCCGACCTGCTCAACCGTCGGCCGGCGCTTTCGCCAGAGCTGCCGTTTTGACGGCGGCGACAGCTCGGCCTTGGGCACCGGTAGCGGGTTCTCCGTCAGGGATTCATCTGGGGATGCCGCAGCATTTGGCGTGTCCGGCGCCTCGATGTCCCCTCGCTTCTTGCCGCGGCCCCAGGACTTGGGAGGAGCAGCTGAATCCGCTGGCGCAGGCTCGCCGTCCAGGGGTACCGGCGCCGGCTCGATGCCATAGGATGGCTGCGCCGGAGTCGGCAGGTCGAGTGCTTCCGATGTTGCGTCCGGCCGGGTCTCAAGAATCGACTCTGACGACGAGGGAGTCGCATTCCGGCTCTTCCGACTCCGGCCCCAGGGGAGGCGTCGCTTCTTGGTGAGTGGCTCGGCCTCAGCCCGACCTTGAAGCTGTGAGGCTTGAGGGGGGTCCGCTCCCGACATAACCTCGGGATGAGCATCGACACTCGCAGCCGTTGCCGCTTCGTCGCGCCCGGCAGCCGGCGAGGCCGATACCTCGCCCGGATCACGCTCGACCTCTCCAATCGGCGGAGCCTGACCCTCCCGCGCGGCCGGCACACGGTCCAGTGTCACCGACTCAGCTCGGTCCCACAGCGTCAGGCGCGGCTTCGCGGCCGTGGGCCGGGCCTCGTCTCTTGGTTGCTGTTTCGTCGTCGAGGCCAGCTCGTCTTTGGCGCGGGCGTCGGTAGGAGGAGGAGCGGCCGCATCGATGTCGATTCCACCGACCGGGGCCGGGCCATCCATCGCCGGCGCTTCGTCGGCAGATGCCATGGGTGTCGGCGTCTTCGCTTGATCGGCCAGCAGCTCGACCGGCGCAGCCTGAGGCTCCGCTTCGCTGCCAGTCGCCGCAGCCGTTACCCCACTCTCCAGTTGCTCAACCGAAGCTTCGGCCGATTCGGCCGGCTCAGGAGCGGGTTCAGGGACATACCCCGTCCAGCTCTTGAGCCGCTCCTCCAGCAGCTGGTCGTCGATCGGGCTCTTGGGGGCGGGGCGCTGGCGGCGGCTCAGCAGGTCAGTCGCGCGTCGGATAGCGTTCCCCCGTCACAAAGGTTGAGAACAGTATAGCTGCGGCATCTCAGGCGTCAGTGTGCGTTTTGGGTGATAACTAGGAGTCGGCCTGCTCTCCAGGCTAGAGCGAACGACAATCCGGGGAGCCGTCTACGTGGGTTACGACCTGGACGAGGTGATCCAGGCAGCCATGGGCTGCCTCGTCAACGTTTCGGGGGAACAGCCCCCGCCGGACCAGATCGTTTCCTTTCTGGTCACGAATCAAGTGCCGCTGCTTTCTCTCGCTCCCAACGAGGAGCGGCGGTACCGCCATGGCGGCCGGCTTGTCGAGTCCCATGCGTTCGTCTCCGCGCTCCAGGGGGATGCCCGCAGCTTTCACGAGGCACACCTTCATTTTCGGTCGGTGGTGCAGCAGTGGGATGGCGATGGCATCCCCTCCATCTGCTTCAAGTCGGCCGGTGTCTACCCCTCGTTTCCGTACACCAGCGAGAACATCGACGTGCTGGTGCAGCCAGATGACGCGGAAGCGGCGGCTCGAGGCCTCGTACGTCTTGGTTATGTCGAGCTGCGAAACATAGAGGAGCCCGAGAAGTGGATGTTCCGGCTGTTCGCGGGTGGTCGGAGTCTTTCCGCCATACATCTGCACACGCGGGTGGGATGGGGCCAAGGCTTCATGCTCGAATCGGAAATATGGCGTCGACGACGCGTTTCCCCGGACGATGCCATCACCTGGGTACCTGGTCCGGAGGACTGCCTGCTGATCAACCTGGCCCACGCCCTATACGAGAACAAGGCCTTCAGTCTTCACGACATCCTCAAGATTCGGCATGCCATCAAGACCGGGATCGACTGGCATTCCGTTGCTGACGTCGCTCGGGAACGAGGTTGGGCAGGTGGCCTCGAACTGGGCCTGGCGGTCGCCGCCGAGCTGGAGCAGCGGCTCTTCGCCACTCCTGTGATTCCCAACTGGGAGGACCGGCGGATTTTTGCTCCGACCGGGCAGACCAGAACCGTCGATACGCAAGTTGATCGGGCCCGTGCCGGTCAGCCGAGACTCCCGTTCCCGATGTCATTCGTGCTGACCAAGCGCCTGTTCTTTGAGAAGATCGTCTACGATCGGCGCGTATCTCCGACCGAGAAGCCCATCCTCGCCTTGCTGGCGCTCGTCCGCGGGCTGAAAGGGCAGTTGGGTATCCATCCGCAGAACAGCGCGTTGTTCACTCTTTCCGGTCCGGACGGCAGCGGAAAGACCGGCCAGGCCGAGGCGCTCCAAGCCGTCCTATCCATCTCAGAGCTGCGTTCACGAATCCTCTGGGCTCGGGTGGGCGCGACCCCGATGATGGCGCGTTTGAGTCAAGCTTGGCGAGGTCGCCGGGAACGGATGCCGGAACACGGATCGGCCACCACCGTGCCGGAACGACGACCGATCAAGACAGGCCGGCTCTTGGTGCCATGGGCGATGTTGAGCTGCCTGGACTTTGCCGCCTGGCTCGCTCGTATTCGCTGGCATCTGTGCCGCGGGCATATCGTGATCGCGGACCGCTATCTCTGCGATCTGGACGTGGAGCTGGAGGAACGCCTCCCCGACCGACCGACTCTCCGCCGCGAGCTGATGCGGGCGCTGCGCACCGTCGCGCCCTCGCCCACCCGAGCGTTCTCTCTCAGCGTCGAACCAGACGTGGCCCGTCGTCGTGCCCGAGCCGACCGCGACGACGCGGACCCGGGACTTCAGGTGGATCTCTACCGCGAGCGAAGCGAAACCTACGGATTGGTGCCGGTTGACGCGAACGAACCCTTTGATGAAGCAGCCGCAGCAATCGAACGCGAGGCGTTGCAGGCCTACATGAGTGCCTTTGCCCCCCGGCTCAATCTCCTGTTCTTCTCCAATCCATGGCAGCTGAACCGGCGGCGAGGGCCGCGGCCGCGGCTCCCTGCGACCCTTCAGCCTTCTCGCTGAACCCTTTGGGCTAGCCAGCACTGGGACTAGCCTTCAGGCCCCCAGCCGGCCATGTTCCACACAGGACGGACATCGCCTCCGAGCTGCGCTCGGCAGCGCTTGGACCGCTCCGGATGGCATTGTGGGGGTCACGGATGGGCACGTGCAACGGAACGGCAGGCGGCCGCAAGAAAGGCGTGGTTCGACGCGCAATGACCTGCGCTGCCTTGCTGTTGCTGGCGCTCATTCCCAGCCTGCTGATCCACACCGTTCAGGCACGCACTCTGAGAGCAAGCCGATTGCCCGTCTCCTACGCGGGGGTGAACTATTACGACCCGACCGACTATTTCACCCACTGCCCGGATTTCACGTGGCTCCGGCCGTCTTGCTACAACAATCGACGTCTGGCCGATCCTCCCCGCCGCCAGCTCGTCTCCGACCTTCGATTCGTTTCATCACACCACTTCGGGTCCATTCAGCGGATCTGGGTGAGTCTCGACGAGCTCATGCGTTGGAACAACCGTTCCGGTTTCCGCGGCTTTGTCCCTGGGGCGCTGGCCAATGTCGACGACGTTCTCCGCATCTACCACCGATTCGGCATAAAGGTCATACTCGTTCTCTACGCATACGACGGCAGCGGTTGGCGCTACCAGTTCCACCCGCAATCCCTTGACGGCCACCATCGCCTCATGCGGCGAGGCTACCTCAGGGCGACGCGAATCTTCATTCGTCATCTCGCGGCCCGACGGATGGACGTGGCGACCGCTCCCATTTTGGAGCTGCAGACTGAGCCCTACTACCAGTTGGAGCGGTATTTCAACAATCCGTCCCGGCTCGGAGCATTTCGGTCATGCGCGGGGAGTAGCCAGAGCAACTGGGGCTGTGTCGATCGGCAAATCATCCATCCGTGGCTTTCGTCGCTCTATCGGACGGCGCGAATAGCCAGCCATCGATTCCTATACACCTTCTCGGATACGGGGCGCCTGTTCGAGGATCAGAGCTACTGGCAGCGCATGTATCCTCAGGACATCATCGACGAGCACCTCTACGACAACGCTCCCTGGCGTCGGGCGTCATATTACCGACAGGCCCTCCACTTCCGCAAGCCGTGGCTGGCCAGCGAAGTCGGCTGCGCTTCCGGAAATACCGGCTGCACCTATAGCGGCACCGCGTCTGCGCCGGTGGACCGCTGGTGGCTGCGGCATTTGGCCTCCGACGGATCCCAGGCGGTACTGGTGGAGTGTCACGTCACCCTGTGGCACTACCCCGATGGACCCAACAGCCAGCAGCCCACTTCGACCGGGCGCGCGCTGGAGACGACCGCCCGCTCCGACGGTTAAGCGCGCCTCGGCTCCTTCAGGACCCACTGCCAGGGTCAATCGGCCCTATTGAGGAAGGACGCCAAGACTGGCCATTGCCGAGGCGAGATTCTGCCCTCAATGCATGAGTGAGGCACCGCCTCACAGATTCCAGGGTTAAGAAATGTCCACCAATGGCCTTCACATCTCAACCCAGCGTTAACCGGCCTCTAAACTCGCCGCTTTCTGGCCGTCGCTACACTCATGCCATGACAGACTGCCCATGGAGCCGGACAGCACGATGACCGCCGGCACAAGCGAACACGGGATGATCCCGCCTGAAGTCGTAACCCTTCTTCCCTACACCTTGGCGAGAGAGTTCAAGGCGATCGCCTTCGAGGCCTCCGGCCGCCAGGCGAGAGTCATGATGGCCAACGCATCCGACGGCGAGGCGATCCAGAAGCTTCAAGAGATGACCGGTCTGACGATCATCCCCGTCGAGACGCCCGAGGACCGGATCGCGGACCTCCTGGATAAGCTCTCAGGCTCTCTCGAGGGGCATGACCTCTGGCTGCAGCGGCGTCATGTGCAGGCCCTCAGCCGGCTTGTCGATCACAGTGTCAACCTCGGGCATCTCGAGGGCATCCGTAGCCTGGTGGACCGGGCCATCGAATTCGCTCCCTACTCGGCTGAGCTGTGGCTGATGAAGGCACGCCTTGCGACCCATCGCAAAGATGTCATCCATGCCCTGACCATCGCTTCACAGATCGCCCCCAACGATCGTCGGGTGTTGCGATGGATTCATAGCTTGCAGGAGCTCGACGAGAGCCCGCCTCAGCCGGTTGAGACGCCGGATCCGCCCTCTTCCATCGTGCGCCCGCGGTACACCGAGCAACCGCCATCGACCCTTGAACCAGTCGAGGAGATCGCTCCTCCCATCGAGACAGAGCTTTCACACGGTCAAGCAGCGCCTGAGTTCTCAGAGATGCCTCAGGTCGAGCCGGCTCTCAGCGAGCCGCAGCCGGAGGCCGCCCCAACCATGCCGGAGCCTGAGTCCGCAGTCGCGAACACTGCAGCACTGGCGCGGTCTGACTCCATCGGCCGCGACGAGGCCGCATTCGAGGCCGGTCGTCGCCTCGCCCGCACTCGGGACCTACAGGAGCTGCTGCAAGTCACCGGCGAGTCGTTGCAAGAGGTGGCCGGGGCCGACAGCGTATCGGTCTTCTTTCAAACGGACGAAGGGTGGAGTGGATTCACGACTCACGAGGAGCTGCGAGACCGCCTGACCCGTATGCTCCCCCGCCAGAGCCGGCTTTCGTCTCAGGCTGTGCGCCAGGCGCTGCCGATTGTCATCCGCGATACTGTCGGACGCATCGATGACGTCGGGCCGGTCATTCCGGAGGTCGGTATCCGTTCCTTTGCCCTCCTGCCCATACGTACCAATGGGGACATCGGCGGGCTGGCCTATCTGAACTACGACCAACCCGATCGTGCGGACGTAATCTTCGAGGCAGGCATCAGCCGCGGCATCGAGCTAATCATCAACTGCGCCGGCACCTCGGCGGGGGCCATTCAGCACCAGGACCGGTTGAGCGAGTCCACCACGGTCGACGCGGCCACCGGCGCCTACTCTCTGGTTCAGTTCGAAAAGTTGCTCGCGGCCGAGATTGATCGAGCCAGACGGTACCGGTTCACAGTCGCCGTGCTGGCCCTGGACATTGACGACTTCTCTCGCATCAATGAGACGCTTGGAGCGGAAGTTGCTGATGGCGTCTTGCGCGAGCTCGTCAGGCGTGTCGAAGCCATGCAGCGGTCGAGCGACGTCATCTCTCGAAAGGGGGACGACGAGTTCCTGCTCATGCTTCCCCAAACGACGAGCAAGGGGGCGAGCGCCGTGGCTCGCCGGATTCACCGGGCCATGGAGGAGGCCGTTGTCGTTGGAGGACGGAGATGCCAACCGACCCTGAGCATCGGCGTGGCGGGATTCCCCGAGCACGCGGACGACCCCGGTTCGATCATCAACGCGGCAGAGATCGCGCTGTTTGGAGCGAAGGCACAGGGAAAGAATCGCACGAGCCTCGCCGACGCGCTGACTTTGGCGAGTTGACGTGGCGGAGGTGTACCTCGTGGCGGCGGCCGGCGGCTTGCAGACATGATCGTCCAGTTTCCCACCGCCACCAGGCGGAACAGTATGTCCATTGACAAGGTGATCATCCATGGCGCCGAATTCACCCGCGTGGCCGACCGCTACCTGCTCCAAAGCGAGGTCGAGCAGGTGCTCGCCCAAGCGAGACCGACTACCGCGCCGCACGTCGAACGACTGACGACCTTGCTGGAGGACATCGTGAACGCGGCGGACGCAGTGGCTCTGGAGGTCGTGGAAGCACAGGCAGAGCGCGCGTCGGCTCAGACGGGATCATTGGAGCCGGCCGCCCGCGAGGTCTTGCGTGAGGTGCGCGAAGGCCTTCACAGCCAGATCATCACGATCGACACATTCATGCACAGGCTGGAGGGCTAGCATGGCATCCGCACCCGAGCTGGTAACGGCACGCCGGGCGACGGTTCACCACCAGCCCCTTCATGCGACGCTTCCTGCGACTGCGGCTCAACCTCGATACAAGCGGCCCCTCGACGTGGTCGCAGGTGTCACCTTGCTGGGCCTCTCGGCGCCGCTGTTCGGGGTGGTCGCCTTGCTGGTGAAGCTAACGTCGCGCGGCCCGGTGCTCTTCCGTCAGGAGCGCCTCGGCCGTGACCGCCGCCCGTTCGTGGTGTACAAGTTCCGAACGATGCGGCCGGATGCGGACCCAGCCCCACATCGGGAGTACTTCAAGCAGTATCTATCCGGCGCCCATGCTCCCGATCAGCCGCGGCAGCTCTACAAGCTGCGACGTGACCCACGAATCACGCCGGTGGGCGGCCTGCTGCGACGGCTGGGTCTGGATGAGCTGCCTCAGCTGATCAATGTTGTGCGTGGCGACATGTCCATCGTGGGACCACGACCACCCTTGGACTACGAGGTGGAGCACTACAGTGGGCGGCATCTCGCCCGGCTTTCGGTAAAGCCTGGGATCACCGGCCTGTGGCAGATTCGCGGCCGTGACATGGTTGACTTCGAAACGATGGTTGATATGGATCTGGAGTACATCGGGTCACAGTCGCTGTGGCTCGACCTCCGGATCATGTTGATGACGGTCCCGGCTCTGCTGTGGTCGTTTATTCGTCATTAAGACGGGAAGGTCGCTTGGCGGCCAATGGAAAGGCAAGCACATGAATGAAGTTCGGTTCGGCGTCATCGGCGCCGGATACTGGGGGCCACATCTGATCCGGAATCTGAGCGAGATTCCGGACTCGCGGTTGACCGCCATCGTCGATCTCTCGCGGGACCGGCTCAGGGCGCTACAACCCCGCTATCCCTATGCCCGAATGTCCGAAGACCCGCGCGATGCGTTCCAAGACGACGTCGATGCCGTGGTCATCGCGACACCCGTCAACAGTCATTTCCGTTTGGCAAGGATGGCGCTCCAAGCCGGGAAGCACGTGCTCGTGGAGAAGCCCCTCACGCGCAGCTCCGAGGACGCCGCCGAGCTCATCCGGCTGGCCGAGGAAAACGGTGTTCGCCTGATGGTCGGCCACACCTTCGAGTACAACCCGGCCGTCCTCGCGCTTCGTGAGACGGTGCGGAGAGGCGACATCGGCCGCGTGCTCTACATTGACGCGGCTCGGCTGAACCTCGGCCAGTATCGTACCGACGTCAATGTCCTGTGGGATCTTGCCCCGCATGACATCTCGATCATGAACTTCATTCTTGATTCCGAGCCCACCCACGTGAGCGCGCGCGGAAACGCGTGCATCCAGGACGGAACGCACGATGTTGCCTACGTGGAGCTGAAGTATCCCGAGGGCGTGTTGGGCCATATCCACGTGAGCTGGCTCGAGCCGTGTAAGGTTCGGCGCCTGACCGTCGTCGGCGACGAGAAGATGGTCGTCTACAACGACGTCGCCGCCGAGGAGAAGTTGCGCATCTATGACAAGGGTGTGGTCAAGACGACCTCGTCAGGTGACTTCGCCGACTTCCAGCTCGGATACCACTACGGTGGAGTCACAATACCGGCGGTACCGAGCGGTGAGCCCCTGAAGCTAGAGCTCCTGCACTTCATCGAGTGCATCCACAGCGGGGAGACGCCACGCAGCGACGGCCTGTCGGGACTGCGAGTGATCAAGGTCCTGGAGTCGGCCGACAAGTCGCTGCACAACGGCGGCATGCGCGACCGCATTCACAATCTGGAGTCGTTCGAGGTGCTGGCAGGATCGAGCGCCTCAGGAGCAGTAGGAGTGTACGAGATGGTGATGGAGGAGGCATAGATATATGGACGGGCGGCAGAGCAAATCAGAGGCAGCGAAAAGGAGCATAGGAAGCATGCACGACGAAACAGACGATCGATTGGAAGCGACCCCATCGGGCGAACCCGGATCCCAGTCGACGAGCCGGGGCGAATTCCTCAAGTGGGGAACTATGGCGCTGGGAGGTCTCTACGTGGGACCCAAGGTGACTTCGTTCGCCGTCCAGAAGACGGTTGGACAGGCAGGATCACCCTCACCCAAGCCAACCCCGCCCTCACCGCCCGGCCCGCAGATCCCGCAGCTGCCACCCACCGGCGGAGCCGCAGGACAGACATCTTCGAGCAACGCTTCGATGCCCACCTGGGTGCCGGCGGCCGGCGCGGGAGCAGCGGCGCTGGGGCTCCTGGTGCGACAGCAGGCCAAGGCGAAGCAGGAGGTTGCAAACGTTGACCCCGAAGAAAAGAGCTGACCTCAACGTCTGGGAGGTCGAGGGCGAGGGCATTGTCTACGATCCCAACTCTGGGATGGGCCACGTCCTCAACCCGACGGCCCTGCGCATCTGGTCGCTCTGCGACGGGCGACATACACCCAAGGCCATCGAGAAGGCGCTGGTGCATGAGTTTCCCGACAAGGGCGACATCATTCCCGGCGACGTGGGCATGGCTCTGGCACAGTTCGGCGACCTCGGACTGTTGGAGACTGCCCATTGACCAGCGTGGCCTTGCGACTGCCGGAGCCGGAGGTTGCTAGCTATCAGCTGCCCGGCTTCGGCTTCTCGCTGGTCTCCGATGACCAGGACATCCACGCCCGAGTCCGCTCTGCGTTTGAAATGGCGTATGGAGGGCCGGGGGAGGATCTCGTTATCGAGGTGCTATCCGCGGCGAACGGCTACCGGGTCGATACCGGAGATGGCTGCCGACTGGAGCAGTCCGCCCCAATCGCCGCCGACTGGGTCATCTGGGAAGCGACACGGCGAGCGCTGTCGACCACCACTTACGGGGTGGCCCTGCACGCGGCCGCGGTGTGTGTCGATGACAGAGCGATGCTCCTCGCCGGCCCGTCAACGGTCGGCAAGAGCACTCTGACTGCCCATCTACTGAGGCAAGGAGCGGCTTATCTCAGCGATGAGGCCGTCATCCTTCGACAGGACGGACGGGTAACCGGCTTCCCGAGGTCTATCGCGCTGGAGACACGGGGCAAATTGCCGGCACCACTCGATCGGGACCAACCAGCCGGCAGCTCAAAGGAGTACTACGCCGCATCGTTCTTTGGCGCTCCCACCATTTCCACCCCGATGCGGGCGGTTGCGGTCTGCCTGCTTAGCCGGCAGGCAACGACGGCTGACGGTCAGCCGTTGCCCATCGCTGAGGTCCTTCCGGGTCTGCTCCCTCAGGTATTTCCGACCGGCCCCGCGGAGCAGATTCTTGGCTCGCTTAGCCGGCTACTGGCGAGAACTCCCGTCTTCTCGTTCCAGCTCACGGATCCCGCCGGCGATGCCGACCGGCTTCTGCAGCGCCTGCGCAGCATTCGTTAGCGTCGGCGAATATGACACTCAGCCACATAGAAGGGCTGCTGGTACGCATTTGCAGCGGCCAGCCGGCCGAGGTAGGCCTGCAGGAGTGGCCGCAGCTATACCGGCTGGCCTGCATTCATGAGGTGGACCCGCTGGTCGTGTGGACGCTGCGAGAAGCCTGGCGAGACAGAGCGAACGATCTGACCGACCAGCTCGAGGGAATCTTCGCACTCAACGTCATCGCGCAACGCCTCATGGACGCCGAGGTGATCCAGATCCATCGCGTATTCGCCGGTGTACCCTGTCTGGTCCTCAAGGGGCCGGCCCTCGCCTCCCTGTACTTTCCACCGGGGGCGCGCCTGCAGAGAGACATCGACCTTCTCGTCGCCGACTCCGACTATGAGGTTGCCCGCAACCGGCTTCAGAGCATCGGCTACCGTTTCATGGATGGCTACTCAGAGAGCGTCCAGCGAGAATCGGCCCGAGATGTCGGGTTCATTCGTGACGATGCGAGCGGTACGCAGTTTTCCGTGGAGATTCATTGGCGGCTCGGAGAGCCGGACGCCGTGGAGCTCGACCCGCGGCGTGTATGGGACCGCTCCCGACACGTTGTCATCGAAGGCGCAAATCTCCGAACTCCGGGTCCTGAGGACACGTTGCTTCTTCTGGCGTTCAATCTTCGGAAGCACCGGTTCGCGCGACTGAAGACGCTCGTCGATATCGACCGGTTGATTCGTCATGAGAAGGTCGACCTGGAGATGGCCCACGCGGAGGCCCATACCCTCGGCGTCTGTAACACGCTTCGGCTGGCCCTGGAACTGTGTCGAGGGGTACTTAACAGCCCGAATCCGGAGATGCCCTTCTGTGGCCGGGCCGACTCGGTCCGATCAAGACTGTTGCGTCGCGTTGTCGACCCGGAGGCGGTTATGGCCGCCGGACGACCGGAAGGTGCCTATCTGAAGGTGGCCGGATTGGTCCCATTTCTGAGTCTCGACTCCTGGGGCGCAACTGCAGGCATGGCGCGTCGCCGTCTGACCTTGACGCCCGAGCTGGCCTCCTATCGCGCCGGCGCTCCAGGAATGTACCCTAATCGCCGTCGATATCTCGCCTCGGTAGCCATGCAGGTCGCCCGAGCCGCGCCCGATGTGGGGCGCCGGCTTCGCTCGCGACCGGAGGTAGCAACGTCGGATGCCGAGATCGTCAATGAGATGCAGAAGCCATTGCGAACTGTCCAATCGACACCCAATCTGAAGCCGTGATGAGAAGTATGGCACGCCGCGTCTGCGATCATGCGCCCCAAGGAGCACACCAGTGAATCAGAGAATCCCACTCGTCGATCTCCGACGACAGCATGCACTCATTGCCGATCAGCTCGAGGGCGAGCTGCAATCGGTTTTCGCAAGCATGCGTCTTTTCCTCGGTCCCAACGTGCAGGCGTTCGAACATGAATATGCCGAATATCTCGGAGCTCGTCATGCACTGGGGGTGAGTGACGGCACCATGGCACTGCACCTCGCGCTCCGCGCCTGCGGAATCGGTCCGGGGGACGAGGTGATCACGGTCTCTCATACCTTCTTTGCGACGGTCGAGGCAATCCTTCTGGCAGGCGCAACCCCGGTTTTCGTGGACGTGGATGCTCATACCCAAACGATGTCTGTGGAAGCGGTCGCCGGCGCCATTACCGAGCGAACTCGGGCTGTCGTGCCGGTGCATCTCCACGGACGGATGGCCGACATGGAAGCCATCATGGCCCTCGCCCGCGCACATGACCTCCGCGTCATAGAGGATGCGTGCCAGGCGCATGGGGCGCACCGCGATGGCCGATTCGCAGGCACCATCGGAGACATTGGCTGCTTCAGCTTTTACTACTCCAAAAACCTGGGCGCTTATGGAGAGGCAGGGGGTGTCGTTACCAATGACGATCATCTTGCTGAAAGGGCGCGGGTGCTTCGTGATCACGGTTCGGCGACTCGATACCATCATGACGTGGTGGGTGTGAACGGGCGGCTCGATGAGGTTCAGGCGGCCGTACTTCGACTGAAGCTGCCTCATCTGGACGCCGGGAACCGGTCCCGACGGCGCCATGCAGAACACTACAACCGTGCCCTCCGTGATGCCGGAGTGCTGACTCCGGCATTGGGCGGAGACGACAACGTGTTCCACCTCTACGTGATCCGGGTCCAGGAACGTGATGCCTTGCAGGGTTATCTATCGGACAAGGGCATCGGCACCGGCATCCACTACCCGGTTCCCTGTCACCTCCAGCCCGCCTGCCGCGAGTGGAGCCGAGGAAGGGGCTCTCTACCCGTCACCGAGCAGCTGGTGGGCGAGATTATTTCTCTGCCGATGTTCCCCGAGCTCCAAGATTCGGAGGTCGAGGAGGTCTGCGACGTCATTGCCGACTTCACGAGTAGCTATCGAGGCGCGTCGACGGAAGTGACTGCGGCCGAATAGCAGAAGCGAGTAACAGGACCATGGAGCTTTCGGATTACGGACGCATCTTCCGGCGTTGGGGCCGGCTCATTGCCGCGGGGACGATCGTGGCGCTGCTTATCGGCATCGCATTTGATCTCCGCGGGCGGCTGACCGCCGCCAAACACTACGAGGCCGTCTCGTACGTACAGGTCAATTACGCCTCGGCCTCCTACAACCCCAACATCTCATTGACCGACGAGGCCAGCGCGCTGAGCGGTCATGCCCATGACCCGGGAGCCCTGCAAGCAAACCCTCGCGTATCCTTTGCGGGAGTCCAGGGAGTCAACGCGGGAGTGGTTTCGAACACCGCTGAGGTGCAGGTTACCGTGAGAGCAACCTCGAGCACCGTCGCGCAGAGCGCAGCCGCCGCCGTGGCGCACTATCTAGCCGGGCTCGAGGACGGCAAGGTCGCGGCACAGAGCGCCGCTCTTCGCGTCTCGGCCCAACGCAAGGCCAACTACGCACGGAAACAGTGGCTGCGGCTCTCCAGCAGATACCAGCAGGTGTGTGGCTGCACCGGCAACGGCCGCCCTCCGCTCCTCCGCCCGGCTCCGCTGGCTCGTTTGGGAGCCACAGTGCAGTACTGGCAGGACCAGCTCCATCAAGACGAGAACACGCTGACATCGGTGACCAACCCCTCTGTGCCGGCGGCCAGCGTCTCGGCCGGACAGACCAAGCTCGTCTCGGCCCGCCCGCCCTCGGTGATGAAAACCGTCGTGGCGGCCTTGGTGCTCGGCTTCATGCTGAGCTTTCTGCTGGCTCTCGGCCTGGACTACGGTGAAGCCACGGGCTGGCGATTCCCCGCATTTCTGTCCTTCCTGCCGCAAACGCCAAAGGAGCGGCTTCGCGTCCCCGTACTTGGCCATCTTCCTCGACTGGCTCTCCAGTTGGAACCACCCGGCGCCTCTGGAACCATGGCCGCGCGCACGGTGGTCGTCACGAATCTGGCCGCAGGAGCGGCTCCGGCGGCTGAGATCGTCATGCGGCTTCTTGGCGGGCGCACCGGTCCGCTGTATCTCACCAGTCCGAGTCGACAGGAGGCGACCGCCGAGACCGCGCTCGGCGTTGCGGCTGCCATGTCGGTCCAGGGCACCAGGGTTCTCCTGATTGATGCCGACCCGAGAGGTGAAGTCACTCGACTGCTGAATATCGAAGGTCCTGGACTGGCAGAGTATCTCCGCAACCCGCAGATGGATCTGAACCCGCTGATCCACGCGCTGGACGCGGGCCGCCAGACCGACGGCGCCCTCGCGGTGCTCCCCGCCGGTGACCTTGTGTCCACCCAGGTGGGAACACCCGGCCCTGGAACGAGCCCCGAAACCGCTTGGACGCAGCTGCTGCAACAGATGGCTCAACAGACGGACCTCGTGATGGTCAGCACTCCCCCGGTCGTCGAGGCCGTGGGAATGCCCGGCATCACGTCGCCCGGGGCTCAGCTCATCATGGTGATCCGCCGCGAGCAGGCGGACGAGGACCTGGCCAGAGCATATGCCCTCCTGCGTGCTCAGAACATCGCAGTCCTGGGACTTCTCGTCAACCCCAACGACCACCAGCTGGATCGACCATCGATCATCGATCAGCAGGCGCCGCTCGGCACCCAGCCTGCGGGCGACCAACGGGGGCTTGACCCGGATGTCAAACCAGGGCCGGCAGGATCACCCACCCTGTCCGACGGACCTGAGATCGCCCAGGCGTGATCCGCCTCCGGGCCTGGTCGGAGCCGCTGCCGACCATCTCTGTTGACTCGCTGGTCGCGCTTGCGGCACTTGGACTGCTGGTTATTGCTGCTCTCATTGCCAACGTGGCCCTTGTGGTTGCGGCCGGCATTCTCGCGATCCTGCTTGGATTCGTCATTCTGCGGCACCCAACCGCCATTGCCTATGTGGCGCTTGGATGGCTGGTTTTCGAAAAGGCCTTGGGCCAGCACGTCGGCTCGCTCGACAACAGCATATCGACCGCCGGGGATGGACTCCTCGTTCTCGGCCTGGTGTGGGCCATGGCCCTGAACCTCATGCGGCGACGCGATCCCGTGTTCACCTTCGGTCCCATCGTGACGGGGCTCTTCGCCTTTGTGGCGTTCGGCATCGTATCCACCGTCATCAACAACGTGCCGATGCACGTTGCTCTATTGGGGCTCCTCTCGACGCTTCACTCACTGCTGATCCTGCTGATCATCATCAACATCGGCATCAGCGCCCTCGACGTGCACCGGTTCGTGTTGGCGGCAGTAACGATCATGTCGGTGGCTGCACTGATCGGGGTGCTCCAGATCATTCCGCACAGTCCGGCATGGTGGTTCGGCGGTCTCCGTATGACCAGCTCCGCCGGCCTTCTTCGTGTGGATGGCCCGTTTGAACATCCCAACAGCTTTGCCGACTATCTGGCCATGGTCCTACCACTGGGCCTCATGCTGGCTCTATTCGGCAGGCTGACCGGACTTGCCAAGACCGTGGTTGTCGCGGGCAGCGGACTCATGCTCATTGCCGTTCTCTTTACCTTTGCCCGCGAGGCTTGGCTTGCCCTTCCCATCGCAACAGTCTTCCTCGGATTGACGGTCGAACGACGGCTCCTGAAAGGGTTCATGACCTATGCCCTGCCGCTCGTTGCGGTCTTCCTGGTGGTGGCCGCGCCCTTCGCGACTCGGCTGCTGGAGACGACGCATGGCAACCTTCGGCTGACCCTGCTCGGGCTGAGCATGCCACTCATCCTCTCCCACATCTGGCTTGGTGTAGGGCCCGGACGCTTCGGGGGCCACGTGGCGTTGATAACGCACACGCCACTGTATGCCCAGTACCATCTCACCAGCTACTTCTATGGGACCGGCAATCAGATTGACATGTTCTGGACTCATCTCATTGCCGAATCCGGCATCCTTGGAACACTCGCCTATCTGTCCATGATTGTCATCTGCTTCGTGCTTGGCCGCCGTGCGTACCGCGCGGCGGTGAGCCCTCAGCGCCGAGCCATCATCCTTGGCCTTCTCTATGCGATTCCGGTGGCGGTGTTCGTCTCGTTTGTGTCCCCTACGCTCGAGGCAGGGCCGGGAGCAACACTGTTCTGGGGCCTGATGGGCATGCTCCTGGTCCTGTGGGCGTCGGGCGACCCGCATGGCGTCCCTCAGGAGGTCGTGTGACATCGACCAAGCCTCGGTTGTGCATTGTCTCGGAAGAGCTGGATCTTCCCACGGATGAGGGTCTCAAGAAGTTCGTGTATTCGATCGCCGGTCCGCTCTCACAGGTTGCAGAGGTCCGGATACTGGCAACGGCAACCAGGGGCCCCCTCGGACCGGGAGCTCAGAAAGCGCGGGCGAATCGATTCCTCTTCGGAAGTGACCTGCGGCGGAGACTGCGAGCCTTCGATCCCGATGCCGTGATCTATGTCCCGCGGGCAGCCGGCACCCGAAACTCCTTTATCCGCGCTCGGGTCCTCCGGGCTCATGTCCCGAGAGCGCGGACGATGCTGGTCTCATTGCAGCCGCGCGCCTATGGTCCCATCACCCGCTCGCTGCTCCCGAGAGCCCACCCCGATGTCACGGTTGCCCAAAGCAATCGGGTGCGCGACGAGCTGAGGCAACTGGGGCTACCTTCCATCGCCCTCCCCTCGGGCGTCGATCTTCACACCTTCCGACCGATCGCGCCCGGACTCCGCACTGCCCTCCGCAGAGAATACGGCCTTCCCGAGAACGCGTTCGTTGTGCTTCACGTGGGCCACTTCCGACGCGAACGCAACGTCATGTTCCTGGGGAGGCTGAAGCGTGAGCTACGGTGCGAGGTGGTCATGGTGGGCAGCACATCCACCGACGCACAATCAGAGGTCGAGGCGGCGCTAAGAGTCATGGGCGTCCGGGTTATCGACCAGTACGTCGAGCGAGTTCAGGATCTGTACGCGGTCGCCGATTGCTATGTGTTCCCGGTTCATGTGATGCACGGAGCGATCGAGATGCCCCTGTCCGTTCTCGAAGCAATGGCCTGCGGCGTGCCCGTCGTATCGACGCATTTTGGGTCTCTAACGGAATGGCTCGACGAGGGACCCGGGCTCACATACGCCGCAACTGACCGAGAGCTCCTGGAGATTGTCCGTGCACAGCGTGACAATCCCACCCGACCCGATTCGGAGGAGATTCGGGATCGGGTCGCCACGTTCGGCTGGGAAGCCATCGCGGGAAGAGTGATGGAAGCGTTGTCGCTTCCCCTGGCCGCCACCGCCGGTATGGACCTGTCCGGGGCCGACGAACCGAAGATGGCGGCGCGGACGGCAAACGTCCTCTGACCAATAGCCAGCATTCCCCTTCCGGCCCGAGGGTCCAATAGTTATGCGCGTCCTCACCGTGACGAACATGTACCCATACCCCGGTGACGTTCGCTACGGCATCTTCGTCAAGGAGCAGGTCGAGTCTATACGCAGCCGGGGAGTGGAAGTCGACGTCTTGTTCGTGAATGCTCGAACAGGAAGTCTCCGGCATAAAGCCTATGTGGCGGGGGTTCCGCGGCTTTGGGCCACCCTGGCGCGTAAACGCTACGACCTCATTCATGCTCACTATGTGTTCTCGGGCGTGATTGCCAGGGCGCAGTGGCAGGCACCCCTAGTGCTGACCCATCACGGTGTTGAGCTGCGAGATCGGTTTCAGGGCGCTCTCGCACGAGCAACGCGGAACTGGCCACGGGAGGTGATCGTCGTCGCCCCATGGATGGTTCATGCCCTCGGAAGACATGACGCACACGTGATTCCGTGTGGCGTCGACCTCTCCCTGTTCCGGCCCATGGACCGACAGGAGGCGAGGCGAATGCTTGGACTTTCCGCTGAGGCGCGATACATCCTCTTCGCCGGATATGCTTGGGACCCCATCAAGCGCTATCATCTGGCCCAGGCCGCCGCCGAGCTGGTGCGAAGCGGCGATCCGGACGTGGAGCTCCTGACTATCAGCGGAGAGCCCCACGAACGCATCCCGCTCTACATGAATGCAGCCGATGTCTTTGTCATGACCTCCTCCGTCGAAGGTTCGGCGCAGGTCGTCAAGGAAGCGATGGCTTGCAATCTACCCATCGTTGCCACGGACGCGGGGGATAACTGGGACGTCATCGGTGAGGTCCCGGGATGCTACCGCACGAGCGAGGATCCGACCGAGATCGCGGGCCACCTCAAAGAGAGCCTTTCCCCGCCCAGGAGGACGGCAGGCCGGTCCCGGGTTGAGCGATTCGGCATTGGTGCCACAGCGGGGGCGGTTGTCTCCGTCTACCGTAAGGCACTGGAGAGAAGCGGCCGCGCTCCCCAAGGACGAGATGTGGGGGTCCTATAGCCGTCCTGGGCCAAACGGGCTATTAAATAGGTTGCACCCTCATGATTGCCACCTCTCCTGGGACGAGGCTGCGACCGTCCCTGATTGACCCCCTCTCTGACTCCGGCTGGGACCGGTTCGTGAACAACCATCCCGCGGGAACGGTGTTCCACACCGCCGCGTGGGCCCGCGTGCTCTGCCATACATACCAGTACGAGCCGCGCTACCATGTGCTTCTGGATGAGAACGGAGCCATTGCAGCGGCGCTTCCGACCATGTTCATCGCGAGCCGGCTTACCGGCCGTCGCATGGTCAGCCTGCCCTTCTGCGACCACTTTCGTCCGCTCATCAACGGGCCTGAGGAAGGTCGCCTTCTGCTGGAGTCACTGCTCGCGGATGCCGAGGAGTCCAGATGTCGGTGGGTCGAGATTCGCGGTTGGACGGATCATGCGTCGCCGCCGGATCCGCTCGTCTCGGCCCGGGGATACGTACGTCACGTGGTGGATCTCCGAGGAGGCAGTGAGGCGGTCTTTCGGGGCGCGTCTGAGAACGCGCGGCGGTCGGTAAGGAAGGCTGAACGAGGAGGGATGACCGTCCGTCTCGGGGAAAGCCCCAGGGATGTGGAAGCTTTCTACGCTCTAAATCTCAAGCTTCGCCGGCGGCATTCCATGCTGCCGCAGCCCCGCGGATTCTTCACCGAGATTTACCGCCAGCTCGTCGAGCCGGGCAAGGGGTTCATCCTCCTGGCAGAGCGAGATGGGGAATCCGTTGCAGCCCTTCTGTGTCTTCGCCACAACGACGTCACCATCGACAAGTACGCCGTGTCCGACAGCGCACTGTGGCATCTGGGAGGCCCCCACTTTGTCATGTGGAAGAGCCTGGCCCTGGAGGCAGAGCGTGGAGTCGGATGGTACGACATGGGCCGAAGCGATGCATCTGCCGAGGGGCTTCATCGCTTTAAGGAGCAGTGGGGAGCCGAGCGTGTAGACGCACCATATCTGTATTTCCCGTCGCCGGCCGGACAGAACGTGGCCGATCCCAGGGGAATAAAGAAGAGCCTGCTGGAAGCCTTCACCAGGGTCTCGCCCGACGCGTTGTTCGTACGGGCCGGGGCCTTGGCGTACCGGCACGTTGGATAGGCCATGAAGCCACATGGCGGCTCGCGCGGACGCGTTGCCATCGTTCGCCATGGAACCTATCCGGAACAGCCTCACCTGTTGCGCGATGTCCGAGCGCTTCAGTCGGCAGGCTTCCACGTCACGGTTGTGTGCGACTCCCAGCCGGGACTGACCCACTACGAGCAACTGGATGGTGTGACCGTCGTACGCGTCCCTCTGCAGCACAAGCGCGGAGGCATCGTCAGGTACCTCTTCGAGTACGCGGCAATGCCGGTCCTCTCTGGTCTGGCCCTGGCGGTTCTTTCGCTTATGCAACGATACGACTACGTGGAAGTGGACACCATGCCGGATTGGCTGGTGGTATCTGCCCTGGTGCCTCGTCTGCTCGGCGCCAAAGTCATCCTCTACATGTTCGAGAACATGTCGGAGCTCTTGGCAAGTGATCGCGGGCTGACCCATACCCATCCCGTCGTCCGCCTCCTCGATGGCATCGAGCTCATCTGCGCGCGCTGGGCCGACCGCGTGCTCACTCCCTATGAGAAGGCTCGGCGGCGGCTTGTTCAGAAAGGCATCGCCCCGGAGAAGGTCTTGTTCATCCCCAACGGGCCGGACGAGGATATCTTCCTTCGCAACGTCGACGGTGCGACCCAAACTGGAGGCGGCAGCGGTTTCCGTCTTGTCACCCACGGCTCACTCTTGGAGCGATACGGGATACAGACGCTTCTTGAGGCCATGGCCATCGCGGCGCCTTCGGTTCCCGATCTGACCCTCGATGTCATCGGTTCGGGCGAATTCGAGCCTGCGCTTCGCGCGCTTGCTCAGAAGCTGGGCCTCTCCGACTCGGTTCACTTCATCGGGCCGGTTGCCTTTGAGGAGATGGCCGGCCATCTGCTGAAGGCCGATGTTGGGGTCGTGCCCTACTGGCTCGACGGCATGCCCAACAAGCTGATGGAGTATCTGCTGCTTCGGATACCCGCTGTGGTCTCAGACTTCCCCACCGTTCGGGAGTACCTGGACGACGAAGCCATCCGTTATGTTCCGGCGCGCCATGCGCAGGCGCTGGCCGGGGCGATAACCGACCTGTACCGTAATCCCGCTCAGCGTGAGCGTCAGGCTGAGGCCGCTTTCCGTCAGTACACGGAACGACTGGCATGGCGGACCGGCAGGCTGGAGTACCTCGCGGTCTATGACGCGTCTCCCCGGCAGGGCGGCGATGTGGACACTTCCGGCGACGGTCCAAGCTCGACCAGCTGGCTCTCCTTCGTGCTCCGGCAGTCTCGGGGGCCGAGGAACGCCATGCACCGATTGCCGACCATCATCAGTCGATTTGGCGTCTCTGCAGGAAAGAGCCGAAGGCAGCTGGAGCGCCTGACGTCAATACTCGATCGCCATGGCGTGCGGGCGACGCTGCCTGTGACGGCGGTAACGGCTCGACGGAACCCGGAGGTCCTTCACTGGCTGCGAGACCGCGGTGTCGAGATCGCCGCCCATGGCTTTGTTCACAACGACTTTAGCGCCGTTACCAGTCGCCGGCAGTGGGAGGACGTCTTCCGGGCGCGCGACGAGCTGGCGGCTCTCGGGCTCCCGGTCCGCGGCTGGCGATGCCCCTACTCGCGCTGGAATGCCGATACGCTCCTGGCCCTCAAAGCGTCCGGATTCGACTACGATGCGACACCCGTCTACGCCTGGCCCGCATTTGACGCGGAAGGCATCGAGATGACACCGGCGGAGCGAGCGGACTACGAAAGGGTGTGCTCCCTGTTTGGCGTCCGGGATGCAAGCAGAAGCGCGGTTCTGCCCCAAGAGATAGACGGCCTGGTACAGATTCCCATGTCCATTCCCCAGGATGAAGACATGGTCGACCGGCTCGGCTTGAGTCAGGACCAGATGACACGGGTCTGGCTGCGTGTGCTCCATGACAGTCGAGAGCTGCGAGAGCTGTTCGTCATCTGTCTCCATCCTGAGCGCGTGGAGATCTGCTCGGAAGCGCTCGATGCAACGCTTCGAGAAGCGACAAGCCTGAGCGACGTCTGGGTGCCGACACTGGGAGAGATATCGGACTGGTGGCGTGCCCGGTCACAAGCAACAATCGAGGTCAGCCCCAACGGCGGCAATGGAAGCTGGCAGGTCAGGGTTGCGGCTCTGGCATCCGCCTCCCTTATGTTGGGCGACCGGAAGCTTCCCACCTCTGGGCGGGTGACGATTGAAGCCACCGAGAAGCCGGTGGTCACATTCGGCCCACAATGGCCCCAAGAGGCCCTTGATCGGGTCCGCGGAGCCGGGTACATCGTCGAACGGGACAGCGACGGCCGGGGAGTAGACCCCGCGACGTTCGCCTCACCTAACGACGATCCGGGGACGATCATTCGCATGCTCAACCAACACCAGGACCGGCTGCTGCGACTGCAGCCGTGGCCGTCGGGTTATCGCAGCTGCCTTGCCGTCAGTGGCGACATCGACGCGCTCACGCTCTTTGATTTCGCCATGCGGCTCAAGGAGTTCTCGTGATGTCGCTCAAAACGCCGACCGTGGTCATCACCGGATCGGGCACGGTGACCTGTCAGTCGGTGATCAAGGCACTGCGCATCCAGAACGAGCTCCCGGTGCGCATCGTCACAGTGGACGCTTCCGACAACGTGGCAGGCCGCTACTTCAGTGATGCCTTCCACACCGTCCCCGCGGCCTCTGACCCCGAATTCGTGCCCACACTGCTGGATATTTGTCGACGGTATGAAGCCCGCTTGCTGGTTCCCATCGTGGACTACGAGTTCAGGCCCTTGAGTCTGGCGATCGAGCAGTTCCGGCAGACCGGCTGTCTGGTCGCGATCTCGCCGCCCGAGACCATCCGCCGGGCCAACGACAAACTCGAGACAGATCGTTTCTTCCGGCAATACGGATTCCCGACAGCCCGAACCTGGAGTGCCGATTCCGCTCGGGAGGAATCGGCAGAACTGCCCTACCCGGTGTTCCTCAAGCCGGCAATCGACGGCAGGTCAAGCCTGGACTGTCACGTTGTCAGCTCGCGTGAGGAGCTAGTGGGGCTGTTGGAGCGCCTCCCCAACAGCATGGTGCAGCAAATGATCACCGGCTGCGAGTATACGGCCGACGTACTTGCCGATTGGAACAGCAGCGTTATCGGCGTCGTCATCCGAGAGCGTATCGAGACGAAGGGCGGTGTCTCCTACAAGGGCCGCACGGTCGCCGATCCGGAGATGGAAGCACATGTCGTTCGCATGGTCCCGCTGCTCGGCCTCCATGGCCCCGCCAACATCCAGGCATTTCGACGGGGCGACGAGCTGTTCTTCAATGAGATCAATCCCCGCTTCTCGGGTGCGCTCGCCCTGTCCCTGGCTGCCGGCTTCAACAGTCCCCTTCAGCTTCTCAAGCTGGCTCTGGGGCTGCCGGTCCAGACTGTCCTGGGCCAAACCGAGATCGGCCTGACTATGTTGCGCTATTGGGACGAGGTGTTCGTGGACGAGGCCGGAGAGGCAACTCTCCCCAGCTACAATCTGGCCCCACCAGCCGCCCTCCTCGCGGAGCTGGCTTCGTGAGCACCGCGCTCGAGGCTCACGTCTTCTCGAGTGGAGCTCTCCACGACGCGCTCCGCGACAAGCGCCTGCTCGTCCTGGACTACGACGGCACTCTGGCGCATCTCGACATTGATTGGCAGGCCGTTCGAAAGGACCTCTCCACCACGGCCGCTGAATTCAACTTCATCAGCACCTTCCGGCCTTTGTGGCCCGAGATGGCCCGGTTCCGAGCCACCAAGGGCTCAGGGCCCCTTGGCGTTCTCCTGCAAGTCCTGAGCTCTCATGAGCGCAGGGGGCTCGAACGGCAGCGCCCGCGTCAGGAGATGGTGGAGGTGGTCAGGTCGACGCTCGACCGCCGGAGTCCGCAGCTGGCCGTCTTCTCATCCAATCTGCACGCCACCGTCTCGCAGGGGCTTGCGCGGCTCGGACTGGCCCAGATCAGTCAAATCGTGGGGGCCGACGACGTTGACCGGTGGAAGCCCGATCCTCAGGGGCTGATTCGGTTGGTGCGGAGAACCAGGGTTGCTCCCGAGGATGCCCTCTTCGTGGGGGATAGTGAGGGCGACGAGCGGGCCGCCACGCTGGCCGGCGTGGACTTCATGTGGGCCTGACGACGAGGGTATAGGGTGTACGGAGACAAACCGAAGATCCTCGTGGTCGAGGACGACCTCGAGTTGACCGCCCTCCTGCATTTCGCCCTCGGCCGACACGGATACGCGGTCAACACCGCGGTGAACGGTGAAGAGGGGATGCGGCTCTGGCGGCAGTATGACCCCGACCTGGTCCTGATTGACGTCAATCTACCCCGCTTGAGCGGCTTCGAGCTGGCACGCCGAGCCAGAACGGAGTTCAGCACGCCGTTCGTCATCCTCTCGGCACGCGCCTCTGAACAGGACATCCTCGACGGCTTCGACCTGGGAGCCGATGATTATGTCACGAAGCCCTTCAGCATGCAGCAGCTGCTCGCACGAATACGAGCGGTGCTTCGCCGGCAGGACATGTACCGAGATCCGGTCGACGACCCGGTGATTCGCAGCTCGAACCTCACCTTCGATACCCGGCGACAGCTCATCCGGCTTGGAAATCGCGAGGTTCGCCTAACCCCCATCGAATCACGGATCATGCGGCTGCTCATGGAGCGCAGAAATGCGGTGGTCGAGACGCATACCATCATCGACGAAATCTGGGGTTACACCACCGACAATATTTCCTCCCTCCTGAAGACCCACATCCACAATCTCCGGCGCAAGCTCGAGTCAGACCCGGCCAACCCGGAGCTGATCAAGACCATACCGGGCGTGGGCTATAGCCTCGAAATTCCACGTGTCGAGGAGGTCGCCGGCTAGCCAAGCGCGGTGATCTCGGGGCCGAGCCAGGGGACGATGCGGCCCGGTGCCCTCGCCGGTTGGAGGCTCCTGCGACGTTTGGGGTGCCTGACACCGGCAGGCGCCCGAGGCAGACGACTGCTGTTCCCTTCGGCATTCGCTCCCATCCCGTGGACCCGATATGAGGGAGCGGCACTCGAGGGTCAATCCTGTTGACGGTTATGCTGTAGGACTCACCCGTCTTTCAGAGTGAGCAATGCGAGTCTATAAGGAACACCAATGAAGGAGCAGCACCAGTGAAATCCCTCCGCCCGATCGCCCTCGTCATCACCGCCCTCGTGGGCGTCCTGTCAATCTCAGTAGCGCTCGCGCGAAGCAACACACCCGGCCATGTGAGCGCTGCCGGCCGGCCTGCCGCGCTTCCGCTGAGGCATGGAGTCTTCCTGGCGCCCGGTCAAGTCAGAAAGTCGGCAACCAACGGTCTCTTGGACTGCGATATGGCCATCTACGTCAGCGACGGCTCGACATTCACCTCCCTTGCAGCCGAGGGTCACCTGCTTCTAAAGCATGCGAAGGGCAAGCCGGCCGGCACCTATTCCGGCAAGTTCGTCGACAATCTGGCCGGAGCCAAGGCCTTCAGAGCCAGTGGCACGTCCATCTCCGACAGCGCTCTCAACGGCCACTATGTGGTCAACACCGGCAACGGGAAGTTCAGGTTTAGCATCGGCACAAAATTCCGCAGCAAGGTGCCTAAAACCTATGGCGCCGGCGCGGTCATCGGCACCATCCTCTACGGCGCGCCCTCCTACACCCTTCACGCTCCGCTCACCGTCAACATGGCCAGCTTCACCATCGGGGGCTTCATGAGGCCGGTGACCGGTACACTTACGCTGACGACGGATGCCCTCGGCTACATCGTCCCCTACAACGCCAAGCAGAAGACCAACAGCAGCCTTGCCTACACGCAGAACGGCAAGCTCGGCCAGGCGCCCATCAAGTCCTTGGGCCGCTATTATCCGCCGGACGGTGCCGGAGATGGCTCCCTGACGTTCGTCGTACGCATTGGCAACTGGACCGTTCACGTCGTCGACGCTCTCGAGGACACGAGCGGCCAGAAGACCATTTCGGGCGACGCGATCGCCGACTCCAAGTCCGGCCTGATCAGCCAGGCGTCGTTCACGGCGAACTAACACCGGCATCAGAACCGCGGGCGGGCGCCAAGCAAATCGCACGGCGCTCGCCCCTCACTGCAGGAGTCCGGTATCACCTAGAGGACAGCGTGCCCTTGATGTCGGTCCCTGAGTTCCGAGCCCGCGCGCCATCCATTGTGCTGGTGAGACAGCCGGCGTACGTGCCTTTCCGGCCCCCCTCCAATTGGCTCTCCGTGGGATGCCTTCACGTCCTTTCAGCTTTGAACGGCTAACCTTGAAACGGACGAAGCTGTCGGAGAGACATATTGAAACTGCTTCTCACTTCCGCCGGCATCAAGAACCCGACCATCCACAATGTCCTGGTTGACCTGCTGGGCAAACCCATCGCCGACTCCAGTGCCCTCTGTATTCCAACCGCGACGTACGGCCACCCGATGGCCGGTCCCGGCGCTGCTTGGCGGTTCATCAGCGGAAGGGAACCCCGCTGCCCGATGGTCGAGCTGGGTTGGAAGTCTGTGGGAGTGCTGGAGCTAACCGCGCTTCCAAGCATCGACGACCAGCTCTGGGTCCCGCTGGTTCGTGACACCGACGTTCTACTCGTGAATGGGGGGGATGCACTATACCTCTGCCACTGGATCCGAGAGTCAGGGCTGGCAAACCTCCTCCCTTCGTTGGCGGAAACGGTCTGGGTGGGACTGAGCGGTGGCAGCATGGTGATGACGCCCAGAATCGGGGATGAGTTCATGAACTGGAAGCCGGCCAACGGCAGTGATGAGGCGCTCGGGGTCGTCGATTTCGCCATATTTCCGCACGTGGATCACGAGGCCATGCCGAACAACTCCATGGCCAACGCGCAACGATGGGCCGATAAACTGCCGGTGCCGGGATATGCCATCGACGACGAGACCGCCATAAGGGTGAGCGATGGCACCGTCGAAGTCGTCTCGGAGGGCCATTGGAAACGATTTCCCTGAGATCGGGCGCTTGTTGTGCCGATCCTCCCAGTCCGACCCTCTGGCCCGCTGAACGAACGACTTGGCACAAGGAATCCAGCCAGTTGGGACTGCGAGGCTGGACGCCCAGGGCAGAAGCACATGGCTAACGAGCTCAAGGTAGCGCTGGAGGTCGGGCCAAGGAAGAAGAGGGTCGTGGCCGTGGCACCCGATTGGCCTGGACTGGAGCGTGGTGCGAAGACGGGCGAAGCAGCTATCGAGCGGTTGGAATCCTACATGCCCCGCTACGGCAAGGTGGCGAACCTTGCCGGCATGGATGCGGAATTCGCGGCTATCGCCGGCATCGACGTCGTCGAGGAGTACGAAGGTACTGGTTCAACCGACTTCTGGGGCATCTCCTTCGCGTTCTCGAGCGTCGATCGCGCGCCGGTCTCCAATGAGGAGCTGGAGCGTGAGCTGACTCTGATGCAGGCGTGCTGGCAGTTCTTCGACGACGTCCGTTCGCGAGTGTCGGCCGAGATGCGGAAGGGGCCTCGAGGCGGAGGACGCACTCGTGATCAGATTGCTCTGCATGTGCTCGCGACTGAGCAGGAGTGGGCGAACAAGCTAGGCGTTGGCACCAAGCAGGGCGCCAGAGTCACGGACGAGGATGGGCTCAAGGCGTTTCGAGAAACCTACTGCTCGACGATTCGGACGTTCCATTCGGAAGGCAAGATGGCCCGAACCTGGCCGCTGCGGTATCTCATTCGCCACATCGCCTATCACGTGATGGACCACGCGTGGGAGATGGAAGACAAAGACCTGAGCGGTGAGGCACAGAGCGCTTAGACGCCGCGGACGATCTCAGACGGCGCCCTGAAACAACTCATGGTGGGCGAGGTCGTCATCAAGCGACCGCGGAACCTCTTTCCGTGAGTGGCCCTCGCTCCGCTTCGCCACCTCTGTTCCCGGACCGCGAAGGCCGGAATGCTAAGCCTCGGCGGCCGTCTCGGTAATGGCGATGAGCGCCTGAAGCCCGTCCGTCAGTGCCTCACGCGCGTCGGCCCAGGTTTCCTCGTCAGCCACGGTGGTGCCATTGATGTAGACGCTGGTCCGCAAGAGCGCTCGCCACGCGGCATCGCCTGGGTAGCCCGCATCGTAGGCGACCTCCCGCGCTTCGCGCAGAATATCGCGCATCTCGACACTGTCGGCCGCCGTGGCCGGCTCCCCGGGCCGGAGCCGTTCGACAATCCGCAGTGCCTGTCTGGTGAGCTCGGCCAGGCGTCTGCGGGATTCCGTGGTGTTCATGATTTAGATCAATCTAGCACTGAACTTCCGGCTCTTCCACAGGACCTGTGAGGTAAAACCAACCTATAATTCATGGCTGTATGTGGCAGAAAGGGGGCCACGCGCAGGACCTTGGCCACCACCTCAGTTTCGGTCTCCGGCGATCGACTGCCTGAGCCCAGCCCACACCCTCAGACGCCTACTGCCGGGGCCTACAACCCGGGCATGCCCCTTGACCTGGGGTGGATTCGGGGCATACGCGTCAATCGGAGCGCCACGGAGCGACGGGCAGCCACGATCATAACGCGTCGCACCGTCAAGAAGGAGTGGCAGGCGGCCTGGTTGCTCCGGGCAGTTGCCGACCTCGATCTGACCACCCTGGCCGGCGACGACACTCCCAGCAACGTCGCTCGCCTCTGCGCCAAGGCTAAGAGCCCCATCCTCCCCGATATGCTCGAGCGACTGGGACTTCCACAACTTCATGTCGGTGCGGTCTGCGTGTATCACAACCTGGTCCCGGTCGCCGTCGACGCTCTCCGAGGTTCTGGCATCCCGGTGGCGGCCGTCTCCACGGGGTTTCCGGCCGGCCAAATCCCCCTGGACCGCAAGCTGGACGAGATCCGGGCATCGGTGGAGGCGGGCGCCGACGAGATCGACATCGTGATCTCTCGGGCATATGTGCTCGAAGCCAGGTGGCGCGACCTCTACCGGGAAGTCTCAGCCTTCCGGGAGGCATGTGAGCCGGCGCTCATGAAGGCCATCGTGGCGTCGGGAGATCTCGCAACGCTGCGCAACGTCGCGCAGGCCAGCACTGTCTGCATGATGGCCGGTGCCGACTTCGTCAAGACCTCGACCGGCAAGGAGACCACCAACGCGACTCTCCCGGTCGGGCTGACCATGGTACGCGCGATCCGCGATTACTACCATCGCACCGGTTTCGAGTTCCGGGTCGGCTTCAAACCGGCAGGCGGGATTCGGACGGCCAAGCAGGCCCTCCAGTGGCTCATTCTCATGAGGGAAGAGCTGGGCGTGGATTGGATGATGCCGACTCTCTTCCGGATCGGTGCCAGCTCATTGCTCACGGACATCGAGCGCCAATTGGGATACTTCCTCACGGGGAGGTACGCCGCCGAGCATCATTTCCCTCTGCCCTGACTCTCCGCTTTTTGACGCGGGGGAGAGACAGCTAAGGGAATCGACGGCTATCGCTGGTAGCTGGGGCGGTCGTACTTCGCGATTTGGTCCTGCATCCGATCCTCCTCAGCTTGGTCGTGGGCATCCTGGAGGACTTCGCGGCCGCAGCCGATACACTTCCACACCCGCCGCTCGCTGCCCGGCGTGCTCTCGATGTCTGACACCATCGACGAGCGGCAGCGTGGGCACTTCATCGTCGGCATGTCACAACCCCCGCTCTCTGCTCATGGAAGGGGCGCACAAGATGCCGCGACGGCCTGCCTGCAAGTGGCCCGGGTCTCGGACGCCCACCTGATTTAGGACCGGTTGGTACTTGATTCTCCCATAGCAAGTACCCTGCCAACGGGAAGGAGTCCCGCATCACCGAGCGTACAATGGGCGGGCTCGCACCCCGTCAGAACGCCGATTTTCGAGAGTCGCCATGACCGTAGCGGAGATTTTCGAGACGCTCGAATACGGCCCGGCACCCGAAGCCGCGGAGCCGGCGGTGGCCTGGATCGCCAGGCATGATGGTCGCTTCGGGAACTTCATCGACGGCCGCTGGGCGCCGCCTGCGGATGGTGACTTCTTCGAGTCCATTAACCCGGCCACGGGCCGGTCAATTGCCTTGGTCGCGCAATCCTCCAAGCAGGACGTGGACGCGGCCGTGGCAGCCGCGCGAGCCGCCGCCCCGGGTTGGGCGCGCACTCCGGGCCATGTGCGTGCCCGATATCTCTACGCTCTGGCTCGTCGGGTCCAGCGCAGTTCGCGCCTGCTGGCCGTCCTCGAGACCCTCGACAACGGGAAGACCATCCGCGAAACCCGCGACATCGACGTCCCACTTGTTGCCCGGCACTTCTACTATCACGCCGGCTGGGCGCAGCTGATGAGCGCGGAGCTCGCCGAATTGGAGCCCGTCGGGGTCGTCGGGCAGATCATCCCATGGAACTTCCCCCTCCTCATGCTGGCCTGGAAGATTGCGCCGGCTCTCGCCATGGGGAACACGGTCGTTCTCAAGCCGGCTGAGTTCACTTCGCTGACGGCCCTCGCCTTTGCAGAGATGGTCGAGGCTGCGGGTCTCCCGCCCGGCGTGGTCAATATCATCACCGGCGACGGCCGGACCGGGGAGATGCTGGTCGAAAGCGACGTCGACAAGATCGCCTTCACCGGCTCGACTGACGTGGGGCGCCTCATTCGGCGAGCAACCGCCGGGACGGGAAAGCGGCTGTCCTTAGAGCTCGGGGGGAAGTCTCCGTTTGTGGTGTTCGATGATGCCGACATCGACGGAGCCGTCGAAGGGCTGGTCGACGCCATCTGGTTCAATCAGGGCCAGGTTTGCTGTGCCGGCTCCCGACTGCTGGTACAGGAGAGTGTCGAGACGGCGGTACTGGACCGGCTTCGCCGCCGAATGGAGACATTGCGCATCGGCGACCCGCTGGACAAGGCAGTCGACATCGGGGCCATCGTTGCGCCCGTCCAGCTCCAGCGCATTCAGCGGCTGGTGCAGCAAGGAATTGAGGAAGGCGCGCAGATGTGGCAGCCGTCCTGGGCATGTCCGACCGAGGGCTACTTCTACCCTCCAACGCTCTTCACCGACGTGGCTCCCGCGGCAACGATCGCCCAGGTGGAGATTTTCGGCCCAGTCCTCGTCAGCATGACCTTCCGAACGCCGGACGAGGCAGTCGCCCTGGCCAACAACACGCGCTACGGCCTGGCGGCATCCGTATGGTCCGAGAACATCAACTTGGCGCTTGAAACGGCTCGACGGATCAAGGCCGGAAGCATCTGGGTGAACTGCACCAATCTGTTCGATGCCGCGTCCGGCTTTGGTGGCTACCGCGAAAGCGGGTTCGGCCGCGAAGGCGGCCGAGAGGGCCTCTATGAGTACCTGAAGCTGAGAGACGGATGGGACGCAACGGCGATTCCCCGCCAAAGCGCCCAACAGGAGATCGAGTTAACCGATTCCGAGCAGATTACCGACCACCGAGCAGCCCCGCCACGGATTGACCGGACGCCCAAGCAATACATCGGCGGGAAGCAGACGCGACCCGATTCGGGGTACAGCCAGGAGATCCGTGGTCCTTCTGGAGAGCTGTTGGGCGAGGCTGGCGCGGGGAACCGAAAGGACGTTCGAGACGCGGTGGAGGCGGCTCAGGGGGCCACTGCCTGGTCTTGGTCTACTGCCCACGCGCGCGCCCAAATCCTCTACTACATTGCCGAGAATCTCGAGGCGCGCCGCGCCGAGTTTGCCCAAAGGCTGGTGGATCAGACGGGCTACCGGGGCGGAGCAGCAGAGGTCGATCAGGCGATTGAGCGGCTGTTCACGTTCGCCGCCTGGACCGATAAGTACGACGGAGAGGTGCATCAAACGCCCTTCCGCAACATGACGGTCGCGGTGAACGAAGCAATCGGGGTCATTGGAGTGCTTTGCCCCAACGATCAACCTCTACTGGGGTTCATTACGCCCGTCGCTGCCGCCGTTGCCATGGGCAACCGCGTCGTCGCTGTGCCTTCGGAGGCGCACCCTCTAAGCGCCACGGACCTCTACCAGGTCCTCGACACATCTGATCTGCCCCCCGGAGTCGTCAACATCGTAACCGGCATACACTCGACGTTGCTGCCTGTTCTCGCCGCTCATGACGATGTCGAAGCGATTTGGGTGTGGGGCATCGGAGATGAGTGCCGGCTTGCTGAGTACGAGTCGGCGGGCAACATGAAGCGAACGTGGGTGCACCGCGAGCCATTTCCGTGGACCGACACACCCAACTCTCTGATACGCGAGTTTCTGCGGGAATCGACCCAGGTCAAGAATATCTGGGTCCCCTACGGCGAGTAAGCTCCGCTAGATGGGGATCGGCCGCCCACGGCCGGCCCCGCTACCGAGGAGAACATGCGATCGTGGATGGCAGCCGGACCTGCAATGATTCACGGGTGCCCGCGCCACCACCTTCAGCCGCGTTATGTCGCGGAAGACGCGCAGCCGCCAGTTATACGTCCCTGAGAGCGCCACCCGGTCTCCTCGTCGCAGATCCTTTGCCTCCACGAGATACCCCCCCGCTTGCAAGGCCCGAGGGCCGTTGCCCAACGAGATCAGGAACACGCGAGATCCGAGCAGAACCCGGATCCGACGACCATGGCGCCCGACGCGCACCACTCGGCTCCGAACGGCACGGGCCGTTCCGAGATCGTAGTCGACGATCAGATGAGTCGTGTAATGCAGCGCTTGATCCGGCGAGGGAACGGCGCTCGCCAGAAGCCGGTCGCCGGCGCTGAGATCGGAGAGGTGACCGCGCTTGTTCCCGGGAGTGTCCACGGGGACGCCGGGTGTCGCTTCCAAAGTCGCCACCTGACCCTTGGACATCGAAACGTGGATCAGGCTCTGGCCCCGCCGAAGCTGAATGCTGCGTACGACCCCCCGAATCTCCGTGGCGATGTGATAGTCGGATCGCGGACAGGAGCGCGGTCGCAGGAGTAGGGGCGGCAAGGGCCTGCTCGTCGAGAGGTCAAGACTATGGGAGATGCTCGTCGCCGAGGCATCAGCCGAGGTGAGGTGACCAAGCGCATATCGATCTTCGATGAATCGAAGGATGGAGTTGAAGTCATAGGTGGTGTGGTCCACGGCATGAGGCCGTGCCCATGGTGAGATGATGATGGCGGGCACCCGAGGTCCGAAGCCATACAGACCATGGACCGGCGGAGCGACGTGGTCGTAGAAGCCACCAAAGTCGTCCCACGTGAGGACCACGACCGTGCTCGACCAGTCAGGCCCCTTCATGATCGAGTTGATGATCTTCTGCGTCCAGTTCTCGCCCACGCACATGCTCCAGGGCGGGTGATCGCTCTGGGCCTCGTTGCTGACGAGCCAGCTCACCGCCGGAAGGTTGCCGGCAGCGGCGTCGTGGGTAAAGCTGTTGTCGCTGACCACGTTCGTCGACCACTGAGGCGAGTAGCGAACGTGCCGGATAGCGTCCAGGGCGGACCACAGATATCCCGACGAGAAGCGAGGTGGCGCGTAGTATTTCCAGCTGACACCGGCCTTATCGAGGAGGTCGGTCAGGGTGGGGACGTTGAAGCATGGTTTGACCTGGTGTTTCCGCCCGGTCGTAGGGTTCACGGCCGTTACTCGCGCGTACAGTCCGGAGTCGCAGCCCCAGGCCTGATGCGAGAGATTGGTCGGATTGTCGATGGTGTTGACGCTGGTGGCCGCCACCGTGACCAGATGATTGGGGAAGCTCGGCCCCAGGACGGTCGAAAAGAAGTGGTCGTCGAGCGTGAAATGCCGGGCGTACGCCCAATAGCCGGGAATGTCGCGCGGCCAGAACTGGGACAGAGCTTCATCGCGGCCGGCTTGCATAGCACCGGGAAGAAGGCTGAAGTCATCCATAGCGCCACCGTCCACGGCCCGCATGGCCGCCGCACCCCCGTGGTCGATGTCGAGAATCAAGTGATCCGGCTCGTGAATGAGCGGCACCTTCCGCCCATTGGGGAGGCGCCCCCACCGAGCTCCATCCGCGTGAGGAAACCGCCCGAACAGATTGTCGAAGGAGCGGTTCTCCTTGTCGATGATCACGACGTGTTGAATCTTCCCGTTTGGCGTCGAAGCGCTCGGCTGCCCGGCTGTGACCGGACCTCGGGCGTCAACTCGGGAGGATGCGAACCCTCCCGGATCGACCACGAAGATAAGGCCTACCAGCAGAACAGGCAGGGCAAGCCAGAGATGTACGCGACGCGTCATGCTGAGAAGGTTCCTCTCCCTCGACACTTCGTTCGAAGCCGTGTCCCATTCTGGGTGCCGGTCCTGAACGCCTGATGACAAGGGTTGCGGTAGGGTTGCGATCGAACCATGGCCTAATCGGGCGTATGTCTAGACCGGAGGCCAGCGCAACCGAGCATAGAGCCGGAGGAGCGGGCTCAACAGCTCGACCCACTGGTCACTCATGATAAGGACCCCCATGGCGATCAAGATCAGGCCTCCCGCAAGGTTGAGCAGCTGGAGGTGTCTCTTGAGCCAGGCAGCAAAGCGAAGCCCCCGGGCCACGAAGAGACCGACAAACACAAACGGCAGACCCAAGCCCAGCGCATAGACGAACAGCAGAGCGGCTCCCGTGCGGACGGAGCCCTGGGTACCGGCGAGGGTCTCGATTGATGCCAGAACGGGCCCGATGCATGGCGTCCAGCCGAATGCAAAGGCCATGCCCAGGGGCATTGCGCCAACAAGGCCGAGGTTGGTGCTGAAGTGGAAGCGACGCTCCACGTAGAGCGCCGGGATGCGAAAGATTCCCAGTGTCACCAATCCCATGGCGATGATGAAGGCGCCGGAGATCTGCGTCAGCACCAGCCGGTGACTCAGGACGAGCCCGCCCAACACGCTGGCCGTCGCACCCAGAGCCGTGAACACGAGCGCAAAGCCGGCAACAAACAGCAGGGTCGCGGTCAAGAGGCGGCCTCTGCCGGCGTCCTCCAGCTCCTCGGCCGAAACGCCGGACATGTACGAGAGATACCCGGGCAGCAGCGGAATGCAGCACGGTGAGGTGAAGGAAAGCGCCCCGGCGGCGAAGGCAAGCGGCCAGAAAAGTGGGTTGCCGGCGTTCACAACCGTGACCCGTCACACAAACCGAAGGGAGACACGGACAGCCGCGGGTCGATCAGGGAGCCGGCCGGCCCCGTCGAAGCTGAGCCACCCACTGCTGCACCTGAGACCGAAGTGGACCCGGCCCAGTCTGCCGGAGGAAGCGATTCCAGGCGCCCATTGCAGCCTGCCGGCCATGCGGAAGACGGGCAAGAGCAAGTCCTTCAAACAGCCAGAGGCGGTTCGATCGCGCTCCAAGACGGTATGCCTGCCGCAGGTCGCCGAGGCCTGACCGGAATCGACCGTGTCCCACGTTCAGGACTCCGAGACCCAGGTATGCCGAGGGCAGGCGCGAGTTGAGATGCAGAGCGCGCCGGAATGCCTGCCTCGCTGCGGCCGGCTGCCCTTCGACCAGCGTTGCCGAACCCAAACGCACCCAGGCGCTCGCATGTCGCGGATGCGCTACCACCACGGCGGCCGCCTGTCGCACGTCGGCCGGAAGCGACCGAGAGCCGATGCGGCCGCTGCTTGTCGAGGGCGCCGTCGAGGCGGAGGACCGGAACGTGCCGGGAAACGCCACTGAAACAACGACGGCAATGAGCACTGCGAACGCTGCCAAACCGCCCACTTGGACCAAACCGGGTCGCTGCCGCGGCATTGATGATCGGGTTCGCTCGGTAGTGGCCGAAAAGGTCTCCTCGCTGGCGGCCGGCCTGCCGCCCAATCGCCACCGAAGAAGAAGGAAGATCAACAGAATGGCGCCGGCTCCCAGAATCGCCGGAGGCCCAACCCAGGCAATGGTTCCCACGCCGGCCGCGGGGGGAGCGAGCAGGATCCACTGGCCATACCGAGCGACGAAGTACTGCTGCACCTGATGCGGCGTTCGCCCCTCTTGGAGCTGTCGCCGGATCACGCCACGCATGGATGCGGCCAGTCCGGAAGGCGAGTCCGCGACCGATTCCCCCTGACAGATGGGGCAGCGCAAACCCGAGGCAACCGTGCGCACCCGAGAGTCGAGCGTAGGCCTGGCTCGCTGGGACCCGAGGGTGAAGGCAAGCCCAACCGACAATCCGCCGATCAAGGCCAGCAGCGCGAGGCTTCGCCACGTCTTGACCGTCATGCTCATGAGCTCCGAAGGATGGTGGCGATGCCATTACGGAGCGCAGAGGAGCTGAGCGAAACCGAATGTGCCTTCACAACACCCCGAGAGTTGATGAAGAACGTCTCGGGAATCCCCGTCACACCGTACGCCACTGCCGTACGACCACCCGGGTCTACCAGATCCGGCCATGCTCCGCCCCGCTGGCGGGTGAAGTCAGCCGCCGCCCGGCCCGAGTCCTCGAAGATGATTCCGACAAACCGCACGCGGCTCCCGAAGCGGCGCGAAACTCGCACCAGATTGGACTCGTCGGCGCGACAGGAGACGCACCACGACGCGAAGAAATTCACCACGACAGGGTGTCCGTGCAGATTGGAGAGCCGGACCACCTGGCCGCTGGTGGATCGGAGCGCAAACGAGGGAGCGGTCGAACCAAGCAGCGGCGTTTGTAAGATCGCAGGCTTCCCGAATCCGTAGGCGAGCAGAAAGACAAAAGCGACCAGCATCGACAGCGCAAGACCGGATCGCTTCAAGGCGCCACCTCGATCGGCTCGGCGAACAGGGGCACCTCCTGGCGCGCTTCTGCCGGTCGACGTCGTCGCACGGGCATAAGGGCCATGATTGCCCCCAAACCGACCAATCCGCCACCAAACCAGATCCAGCTGACCAGCGGTTTCACATACGCCTGCAGACTTACCCACCTCAGCCGGCGATCGACGGCGCGAACGACGAGGTAGAGATCCCGAGACGCGGCAATGTGAACCGCGGGAGTGATAACCGGCTGCTGGACGCCCGGATAGTAGTTGATCGACGGCGCCAGCGATCCTTTGGCAGCTCCGGATTGAGAAACGTTGACGAACGCCTGAAGAACCATGCGATTCGACTGCGGGTCGGGTCGGATGCCGGCAAGCGTGAGCCGGTAACCGGAAAGGGTCATGGACTCGCCCACCCGGAGCGTTCGGTACGCCTGAGTCCCGAAGCTCTGGGAGGCAGTGATGCCGACGACCAAAAGGAGCACACCAAGATGGGCCAGATAGCCGGCGTACCGACGCGGATTCCCACGGACCAAGAGCGGAAACGCCTCATACCAGGGCTCGCGAGTCCCAACCTGACGGCTGCGCAGGTCGCGCCGGATCGATCCGGCCGTGGCGGCGGCCACGAAGGCGACGAGACCGAAGAGAAGCAGCGGGCCAGTGCCGCGAACGCCGCCCAGTAAGAGGAGGCAGATTGCCCCCAGCGCTGCAAGAGCCGGAACCACGAGCCGCTCGCTCGTCTCTTCGAGTCGAGAAGCGCCCCAGGGAAGAACCGGCCCCACTCCCATCAGGAAGAGCAGACCGACGGCGATCGGTACCGCAACTCGATCGAAGTAGGGAGCGCCCACCGATAGGCTCTGTCCGCTCAGAGCCTCGGCAAGGAGTGGAAAGACGGTACCCAAGAGCACCGTGAGCGTGAGAGCGACCAGCAGCAGATTGTTGAGCAGGAAGGCGGACTCTCGGGACACCACCGATTGGAGCGTTCCCGGGGCCGACAGCTGCTCCGACCGGACGACGAGGATCAAGACGGAGACGGCCATCACTGCCGTCAGAAAGCCGAGAAAGATAGGACCGATCGCCGACTGAGTGAAGGAGTGGACTGAGGCAAGGACGCCACTGCGGGTCAAGAAGGTGCCGAAGATGGACAGCACGAATGCGCCGACGATCAGCGTCAGCGTCCACGTCTTCAGCATCTGCCGTCGTTGCTGCACCTGGAGTGAGTGCAAGAAGGCCGTCGTCACCAGCCAGGGCATCAAGACGGCGTTCTCCACGGGGTCCCAGCTCCAGTACCCGCCCCAGCCCAACACGTCGTAGGACCACCACATTCCGGCGATGATGCCCAAGCTCAGGAAGGCCCAGGCGACAAGCGCCCAGCGGCGAATCCGGCTGAGCTCATCGCGACGTGGGTTTCCGGCCAGCAGCGCCCCCATTGCGAGGGCGAACGGCACTGACAAGCCGACATATCCGAGATAGAGGAGCGGCGGATGCAGACCCATCATCGGGTGGTTCTGCAGGAGCGGGTTGGGGCCAGGCCCGTTGGAGGGCGGATTCGCCAGCCGGATGAAGGGGTTGCCGGGTCCCGACATGACGAACAGGAAGAAGCTCGAGATGGTGAGCAGCACGCCCACGGCGTAGGCCATCGCGCGCGAGCCGTCGCCTCGATAAAGCATCACGACCAGCGCAGTGTAGAGGCTGAGGATGAAGCCCCAAAACAGGATGGAACCTTCCAACGCCGCCCACAGCGAGATGACCGTGTAATACAACGGCGTTTGACGGCTGCCCACATCGGCGACGTACTTGACGGAAAAGTCATGCGCCACCAGCGCATAGATCATTACTCCGCAGGCCGCCGTTATCAATCCAAAGACCAACAGCCCCGCAATCCGGCCGGCCGCCACCAGATCGGAACGGTCCCTATAACCGCCCAAAAAACAAGCTACCGCTCCACCCAGAGCGATAAAGAGCGCCGACAGCGTGAGCACGTGGCCCGCGAGACTCGCCATGAGCTAGCGCCGGACGTACTGATCGGATTTGGGAAGGTGACCGGGCCGCGGCGCCACATAGGTCGACGAATGCTTCACGAGAACCGAGCTGGCATAGAAGCGCCCATGCCGGTAAACGCCCTCGACGACCGCACCGATTCCGGACCGAAACAGGGGTGGGGGCAGCACACTGCTGATCACCGTGATGCCGTGACCAGGATCCTGGAGGATGAACCTCAGGCGGTGGAGCTGAGCGTTCCAGTGCTGGGAACCGGGGCGAACCTGTCCGCCGAGACGGAGCTGTCCCGTCTGGTCGGCGGGACTTCGGGTAAGCAGCTCACTCGGCGTGATGTAGTACACCAGGTTGTTGGATAGCCCCTGATAGGCGAGATAGCCGAGGGCCACCAGAATGACGGCCATCCCGAGCGCGAGCCGCAGCGCCGGTCGGCGCGTGGAGGCGCGGTGTGGACGCGCCACCGACCGAGGGCGATCCATGGTGGAATCAATGCTGCTCATAGTTAACGCCGATTGCGGGATCGCTGAGCTTCCCCGGCTCGCCGCTCACGCCAGATGACTGAGGCCACATAGAGCACAATTGCTCCCCAAGCGATGCCGAAACCGGCTCCGATGGAGCTCCAATCAGCGAGCATGCACCGGCTCCAATGCGGATGTCTCCGGGACAATGTCGTCCCACTTCACGGTTTCAAGCTCCCGCTGCAGCCGGGCCAACCGCAGACGCCGACCGAGCAGGAAACCGTAGAGCAGGGTGAAGCCAACGAGATTGACGATGAGCGTTAGCTCCATTCGATCGTCCATGGTGGGATCCCCCAGATTTGGTCGGAGAAAGGTCGGAGCCTGATGCAGACTCCGCCACCACAGAACAGAGAAGTGGACCACCGGAATGTCGACGAATCCGATGATGGCAATCACGGCCGACTGGCGGGCGCGAACCCAGGAGTCCTCGGTCAGGGCACGCAGGAGCAGATACCCGGCGAAGATGATGACCAAGACAGCGGTGGTCGTGAGACGCGGATCCCAGGTCCAGTACACGCCCCAAGTCAGCTTTCCCCAAATGGCGCCGACCACGATGGCCAGTGTGGTGAGCAAGACCCCGATCTCGGCCGAGGCCACGGCCAGGTCGTCCCACCGCAGTTCCCTTTTCCACAGCAGCATGAGGCTCGCGCCCAAGGTGACGGTGAGGGCTAGATATGCCACCCAAATGGTGGGCACATGGATGTACATGAGGCGCAGATCCTGGCCCATGTGCACATCCGGCGGAGACCACCACAACGCCATGATCGTCCCGATGGCGAGTATCGGGACGCAGGCAAAGCCGATACGATTGGCGTTTCGCTCGAGCCAGACCATGAAACTCCAAAGGTCCCGCCGCACCATGCGACGGTCCGGCGCCGCGACGGCCGTCCTCGTGCGCGCAGGCGAGAGCACTCCATTATCGCCTGGAATCCTGCCCTCAGCCGTTGCCCGGGTCAGGAATACTCGGTCAGCTCAGTCCTCGGCAATCGACTCGTAGGTCAGCAGTCCTGCCGTTACGAGAACGACGTCGGCAACCACCAGCAGACCCACCCAGGTTCCCAGTTGTCCCGCCGGCCCATGGAACAGCAGATCGGAAGCCCGTGCAGCGGCCAGCACTATGGGTACGACAACCGGGAGGACGAGAAGCGGAAGCATCACCTCTCGAGCGCGAACCGCCATCGTAAGGCGGCCGTACAGGGAGCCAACGGCCGAGAGACCGGCCGTGCCAAGAACCGCGATTGGCAGCAGCCCCCAAATGCGTGGCCCGAGGGCTATGCCATCCAAGAGTAGGATCGTGGGAATGACCACCACCTCCAGGACCAGCATGGTCAACGCGGCGACCGCCAGCTTGGCCAGGTAAATGGCCCTGGGATCTGCACCGGCAAGCAGCATCCCTTCGAAGCAGCGGTTCTCGCTCTCCATTTGATACGCACGCACGAACGCGAGGACGGCCGCGAAGACGATGGCCACCCAGACGACCGCGGGCGCGGTGAGACGAAGCCGGGTCGGATCCGAGCCGAGGGCGAAGCTCATGGTGAGGACGATCATCAGCGCGAGGACGGTCAATGCGTTGAGATTCGCCTTGCCCCGCCATTCCAGGAGAAGATCCTTGCGCACGATCGCCATGAGCTGGGCCATCATCCCGGTGCCGCTCCCAGCGTCCACAGCGGTCCGCTGCGTCGCCAGTCGAGGCTGAGGCCCTCGTAAACCACGCGACCCCGATCAAGGACGACGACCCGCTCGCAGAGCTGAGCCACGCGATCGGTGTCGTGAGACGCGACGACCAAGGCGTGCCCGGAGCGGCATGCGCCGCGAATCAGCTCGTCCACCAGCTCCTGCCCGTCCCGGTCGAGCGAGACGTGTGGCTCGTCCAGAAGCAGCACCTCGGGCTGCGCCAGCAGCAGCCAGGCGAGACCCAGTCTGCGCCGCATGCCCGACGAGTAGGATTTGACTCGAGCCCTGCCGGCCCGGCCAAGCCCAACGATGTCCAGCGTGCCGAGCAGCTCGAACCGGTCGAACCGGAGACCCCGAAGCCGGCCAAAGAACTGCAGGTGCTCCTCTCCCGTCAGGTCGTCGTACAGGTACGAGTCATGTCCGAGAAAGCCGACGTGCGACTGGGCAGCCCTGCGCTCATCGGCCAGCTGGTGGCCGCAGATCGAGGCTGTTCCGGAGGTGGGCCTGCTCACGCCGGCAAGCAGACGCAGGAGCGTTGTCTTGCCGGAGCCGTTGGGCCCGAAGACTGCCACGCTACCGCCCGCTTCCAGCCTCAGAGAAACCGGCCACAATACGGGCACTCGTGCAAACGCCTTGCAAAGACCGTCGGCAGTGAGCAGGGGGCCCTTGCTCCCGACGATCTGTGCCCATTCGACCAAGGATGCGCTCTCGCTATGTTCGGCTCTCGCCTCATACTAGGAAGCCACGTGGGGGCGACGCATGCCGGGTAAAATTGGCTGCATTTGGGCCCCGTCGTCTAGCGGCCTAGGACATCGCCCTTTCAAGGCGAAGATCGCCGGTTCGAATCCGGTCGGGGCTACCACCACAGGCCGATGACGCCTCCCCCGTCAGGCGGCGCTTGGAGGCGAGTCTGGGACCCGCCCGCATCGTCATCCATGCCGATGTCGATGCCTTCTATGCCGCCGTCGAGCAGCGCGACGACCCGACCTTGAGGGGTTTGCCCGTTGCCGTCGGCGGGCTCCCCCAGAGCCGCGGAGTGGTCATGACCGCGAGCTACGAAGCCCGCGCCTTCGGCGTCCGCTCGGCCATGCCCAGCCGCCAGGCCGTGGAACTGTGTCCGCAGCTTGTCATCGTCCCGCCCCGATTCGATGCCTATCAGGATGCGTCCCGGCGCATCATGGACATCTTCGCCCGGTTCGCGACCGTTGTCGAGCCGGTTTCAATGGATGAGGCCTTCCTGGACCTTACGGGTCGAGTGCGCCATCTTGGGGCCGCGACCGACACCGCTCGAACCATCAAGCGCTTGGTCACCGACGCCACCGCGCTGACGGTTTCGCTCGGTGTTTCGGGCAACAAGCTGGTCGCCAAGATCGCCTCTGACCACCAGAAGCCCAACGGCTTGACGGTGGTGCCCACCAACGAGGCGAGGGCGTTCCTGGCGCCGCTGCCCATCCGCTCAATATGGGGAATAGGCCCCAAGACGGAGGCGGCGCTGGCCCGGCACGGCATTGAGACCGCCGGCCAGCTCGCCGATTTGGACGACGGCTGGCTGTTGAGCCGGCTGGGTCAGGGAGGTCTGCGCTTACGGGCCATGGCGAGAGGGGAGGATGACCGTCCGGTCGCCGTGCGCGGAGCATCCAAACAGATCAGCCGGGAAATCACCTACGAACGCGATACCCGTGACCGGAATCAGCTCGTGGATACGATTGCCGGCATGGCCAAACGGATCGAACATTCACTGCTGGAGGCCGGGCCCGCCCGCACCGTTCACATCAAGCTCCGCTACGGCGATTTCTCTACCATCACCCGGCAACAACGCGCCTTGCATGCCTGTCACCAGGCCGGCGAGATCCAGGACATCGCCACCGCCCTGCTCGATCGCTGCTGGGACGGCCGCCCGGTGAGGCTGATCGGAGTTGGCGTTTCAAACTTCAGCGTCCAGGTCGAGGGCCAGCTGCCACTACTCCCTCCGGCCGATTGAGGCCCGCCGGCTCTTTCCCGGCCACCTCGCCGCAGTTAGCGTGACATTTGGCTGAGCCCCATATTCGAGGGGTGACTCGCCGGCGCTGATCTGATCGCCGCGCGCATCACTATCAGCGCGCTCTGAATTGCCGGCTGTGGCGGGCGGTTCGTGCTCCATGAACCCCGCCCGTAGGCGCTGAACGCCGCCACGGCAGCCATAGGAAAAGTGGGCTAGTGCCGGATCATGCCGTTCGGGCCATCAGATTGTCGGGTATGGACCAGGGTGAAGCGGGGAAGTCTGGCCCTCCGTGTCGACGACGATTGAGGCTTTGCCGACCGTGTGGAGGATTGGAAACCTGGACAAGCGAGATGGGCGAAGGTTCGCCCGGATCACGCGACGGGTCGTGTCCCACGCGGGCCATTCCCCCGGCCAGGCCATTGTCGAGATGGCATTCGGCCTTCCACTGCTCGTCTTGGCGTTCACGATTATCGTCTCGGCGGGTCAGATGATCGGCTACGATGTCGGACTCACCAATGCCGCCGGAGCAGCGGCGCAGGCGGCCGCCGGCGCCAGCAGCCCCTCCACGGCGGCCATCAATGCCGTCAATCAGGAGCAGGGCTCGTCGAGCTGGGTGGCCTGCGCAGGCAGTGGATCACCGACTCCCCCCTGCGTCAGTGTCAGCTCTTCAACCCAGAGCACCAGCGGCGGCGCCTCCGTCAGCCTCGAGACCGTTACCCTCCACGGCTCATTTTCGCCGACGCTCAACGTTTTCGGCATCGCCATTCCCATGACCGTTACCGCCTCAGCGAGTGTGAATTCATGATCAATATCCAGCAGCACGACGACGAGCGAGGCCAGACCATGATCCTCATGGCCCTGCTCATGTCAGTCATCACCCTCCTGGCGGCATTCGTCGTCGACGGCGGGTTCGGTCTCGTCCAGATGCGCCAGGCGCAGAACGCGGCGGATACCGCCAGTGTCGCGGCCGCCAACCTCATGCCCTGCAGCACCAGCGCCAACTCGGGGGTGACGGGCGATCAGGTGCAGAAGACCATTCAAGCCCTCGTGGACCAGAACGTATCCGGCTCCACCACCTCCTGGACGGCGCAATACCTGGATGTCAGCGGAAACGCTATCTCTGGGCAAACGTTCAGCAACTCCACGTCGTTGGCGCCGCCGAGCAACGCCTGCGGCGTCTCGGTGCAGGTGAAGGGATCCTGGACTCCGTTCCTCGCCCAAACGGCGGGCTATCACTCCCTGTCCGCCCAGGCCGGAGCGGGTGCCGTGGGCAACGGCGGAACCGCCTACAACCTGGCCATCGCCTCCCTTCTCCCCTATGCGCGACATACCATCTATGCCGGCTCCCTGGGGCAGTTCCAAATCAACGGCAGCATCTATGACAGCTCGGTCGCCCAGTGCAGCGATCGCACCAACGCCTGCACCAACTATCCGACCTGCTCGACCGGCACCCCGGTCAGCAACATCCTCTGCTACGGCGACTCGGCCGACGTGTTTGAGCAGAGCACGGAGACGGTCACCGGCACCATTTACTCGGTGGCCCCGGTCGCCATCGATCCGTGCTTCTATCAGGCACCTACCAGCGGCAACGCCAAGCCCATGACCTCAAGTCAGTACCCTCTGTACTACTTCACCTATGGCTGTGGGACTCAGTTCTCTCAGGCCCAGAACCCCATGAACTACGGCGGCATGCAGGGCAACGTTACCGGCATCACCGACCCCCTAGCTAATTTGCCTGACCCCAGCAACAACAGCAATGCCGGCGCCATCTGCCCCGGACAGACAAGCGCCGCGACGCACTCAAACATCCTGGTTTCGTCCGGCACCATGACACCCGGCGTCTACACGAATACGGTGGTGATCACCGGCTCGGTGACGCTTGCGCCGTGTCAGTCCAACGGCGTCACCACGGCCCCCGGCATCTACATCTTCCAGAAGGGAGTCGAAATCTGCCCGGCATCCGGAAAGACGGTGACGGGCAGCGACGTCATGCTCTACAACGAGGCAGCGCCGGCCTCCACGGCCAGCAATGCGACGGCCAACGGGACCGGGTACTGTGCGTCTGCAGAAGGCGCCAACGGCACGGTCACCGACGGCATCGAGGTCGGAGGAGCCAAGACGGCCACGGTGAGCCTCACAGCTCCGACCAACGGCCCCTATGACGGCATCGCCCTGTACCAGCGACGGAGCACCAACCTCAACATCGGGATGGACGACGGCTGGACGCATACCAGCACTGGATACACCGCGAACGGCGCCAACGTCACCGTCAACGGAGTCGTCTACGACAATTCGTTCTCGAGCGAGCCGTCCGGCGAGGTCTTCAGCGCAATCGGCTCATCCTATGGCGGACCGTATTCCACACTGTGCGGTGGCGCCACCGCGACGGCGCTCGACGGCGACCCGGTACCCTGCCCGGGCATACCGAGCGGGCTGTCCTTCACCGACACGACCGGCGCCATCAACATCAACGGCGCCGTCATCGTGGGTGCCTTCTGTACCACGGGCGGCGCATCGGGCTCTCCGCTGAAGGTCACCATCACCTACGACTCCAGCAAGGTGCCGACCAGCGTGAGCGGTGTCCGGTTGGTCTTCTAAGACGGTGATGATCCGAGGTTTCCGCCGGATGGTGAAGGTGCTTCGCCGGCCCTCCCGCGGGCAGGCGCTGATCGAGTTCGCCATCTCCATCCCCATCCTGCTCACCGTCGTAATGGCCATGATCAATTGCGCCTGGTTCCTGTTTCAGCAGCAGTCGGTCACCAACGCGGCCCGCACGGCCGCGCGAGAGGCAGCCGTGCTGAATCCGCTGCTGCAGTCCGGTACCGGCACCTCCTGCACCAGCGGCTACGGCGAACCGACCTCCACCGCGGCTTCGCCGGCCACCACCGTGGAGCTGGCGGCCTCAAAGGCGTCCACCATCGTTCCCATCAACACCTCGGCCCTCTGCGCCACGGGTGCCACCTCCGCTTCGATGACGAGCTCGACCACCCAGTCGGGCACGGCGACGGTCACCATCACCGGCTCCCCCACGCTCGCCTCGCCCAACACGGTGACCGCAACCGTGACCTATACGACCCCGCCCCTCGACCCCTTCTGGCCCATCTCGTCCCTCACGATCTCGGCCAGCGCCACCGATACACCGCAGTCCAGCGGCTAGGGCGGGCTCGGCTCCCCCTTATCGGGGGAATGCCACCGCGAGTCCCCCATCCACGGTAATCACGCAGCCGGTCGTCTTGGCGCTCCGATCCGAGGCCAGGAAGAGGATGGCCTCGGCCACATCCTCGGCCAGGATCGACCGCTTCAGGAGGTTCCGCTGCCGATACCACTCCTCCAGCTGCTCCACCGGAAACCCGTAGGCCCGAGCCCGCTCCTCTCGCCACTCGGCATCCCATAAGCCGGAACCCCTGATCACGGCGTCGGGAGCCACCGCGTTGACGCGGATGCCGTCCTCTCCCCCCTCCTCCGCAAGACAGCGGGTCATGTGCAGCTCGGCGGCCTTCGCCGACGCATACGCCAGCGCGTTTCTTCCGGCGGCCAGGCCGTTCTTGGAGCTGTTGATGATCAGACAGCCACCCAAGCCCTGGGCCTTGAAGAGCCGGAAGGCCATTCGTGCCGTCAGAAAGTAGCCTCGGGTGAGGACCGCGTGGATCCGTTCCCACTCCGACAGCTCCAGCTCCTCCACCGGGGCGGCCGAGGCCAGGCCGGCATTCGCGACAACGATGTCGACACCGCCGAATGCCAGGACCGCTTCGACCGCAAGCTTCTCAACCGAGCACTCGTCGGTGACGTCTGTCTCTACGCCCTGTACGCGATGGGGCAAGACCTCGCCACACTCGGTCACCGCCGCATCGCTCCCAGCCGAATGGATGTCGGAAATCACGATGTGGCAGTCTTCCTGCATCAACCGCTTCGCCGTGGCCCGGCCGATTGCGCCGGCCCCTCCGGTAATGACGGCCACATGACCGGCAAGGGGTCTCGGCGCCGGCCGCCGGCTGAGTTTGTACAGCTCCAGGGGCCAATACTCGATGTCCCAGGCCTCCTGCGGGTCCAATGACGAGTAGCCGCCCGCCGCACGGGCCCATCGCATCACCCTGATCGCCGTCCGGTAGAGAGCGGTTGTGTTGCGAGCGGCCCAGGCGTCGACACCCGCCGTGATGAGCGCCAGCCCCGGTATGAGGATGACCCTGGGCCCCGAAAACAGCATCTCGACAGCTGTGTCGCCGCAATGGTCGGCGAAGAACTGCCGATAGCGCTCGACATAGGCCGCAATGCTCTCACGGATGCGCTCGGCAAGCCATTCGACCGTCGGCTCGTCCGGGGACCGGTCCAGGACGAGCGGCAGGAACTTCGTGTACATGACGTGGTCCGGGCACGCCGCTCCCGTCATGGCCAGCTCAGGCAGGTATTCGGCGCTCAGGAACTCCAGCGTTTCGGGAGAGGCGTCCCAATCCAGAACGAGGCGTCTGCCGGGAGGCAGCAGCTTCGTCAATTCTCCGCGAATGACCGGAAGCAGGCCGGCGAGGACGTCACGACGGCGCTCGGGCGAGCAGGGAGCGACAGCCAGCGCGCCAAACGGCTTGTCTTGATCGACCAGCCGCTCGAGGTATGACTCTGCTCGGGCCAGGATGTCGATGGTACGCCCGTACACCTCCTCATCGCTCTCGCCCCAAACCACCAAACCATGCTTGGCGAGGAAAAGGCCGACCGCGTTGGGCCGCTCCAGAAGGGCCTCCATGGCCAGTTTGGCCAGACGGAAGCCGGGCCGCACATACGGCACCCAGGCGATCTCCTCGCCGAAGCATTCCTGGGCCAGCTCGGATCCGCGTGTGCATGCGCAGAAGGCGATGGCCGCTTCGGGGTGGGTATGATCGACCCGAGGGAAGGGGAGAAAGGCGTGCAGCATCGTCTCAATGGAAGGCCGTGGCGCCGAGGGATCCAGAGCGCAGCAGGCCAGATACGCCACCATCTCTTCATCGCTCATGGCTTCGCGGCCCGCAGCCGCGCGCACCTCCTCCAATCGAAGGGGGACGAAGTTGCGCGCTTGAGCCGTCGCCAGGTCGGACCCGCTCCCTTTGATCCAGAGCACCTGGACGGGCCGGCCCAGGTGATCGACACCGGTCGTCTTAGTGGAGGTGTTGCCGCCACCATAGTTGACGATTGAGCGGTCGGCGCCGAGCAGCCGTGACCGGTGGACCAGGCCGGCCACTGCGTCCTGAGACGCTGCGGGCGTCCAGCGATTAGCCGGCAACGGCTCCCGTAAACCGGCCGCGAGAGAACCGCGTGGCGAGCTCGATTGAGCGGCCCTCTACCAATTCGGCCACCATGGCGCCGATCGCGGGCCCAAACTTGAAGCCGTGGCCGCCGAATCCCACGGCCAGAATCACCCTACCGTGACGTTCGATCACAAAATCGTCGTCCGGCGTGCTGGCGTAGAGGCAGGTCTCGGGGAGGAGCGCCTTGGGCTCTAGTCCAGGCAGGTGCCGGCCGACGAACTCCGTCAGCGCCGAAATCCGTTCTGGATCCGGGCTTCCCCGCCCACCCGGTCGTACCTGCTGACCGGCAAGGTGACGGCCAACCTTGGCCGTTCCATCCTCGGCGTTCGGCAATCCATACGCCTCGGGTGAGCCATCATCCGTATGCCAGATAAAGGGCAGGAATTCGACCTCGGGGGCAATCCGAAAATACGCAACATGCTCACGCGTCACTTTCAGCGGGACATCGAGGCCCAGAGGTTGGAGCAGTGTATTGGCCCAGCCGCCGGCGGCTATTACTGCTACCTCAGCCGCAAACACGCCTCGATCGGTATCGACGTCGACGTGGTCGACCTCAGGCACAACCGACGCCGCCTTGGCGTCCGGCAGCACGGTGGCTCCCATGCGGACGGCACCGTGGGCAAAGGCGGCCAGACACTCCCGAGCGCTCAGCACGCCGCCCAGCGGCTGGTACAGAGCCTTCCAGCCTTCGGGTGCTCGCACGGCGGAACCGAGATCCTGATCGGTGAGCCACGACGACTCGGCCCCTCGCTCCGTCAGGGCCGCGGCAATCGGCTCGAGCAGCTCACGCGGGCCAATATCGACAGCGCCGGTGATGCGCAGGAGATCATGTCCCGAGTCTTCCTCCAGCTCGCGCCAACCGTGGAGCGCCTCCTGGGCCAGACCCACGTAGTCGGCCGTGTCATAGGCCAGGCGAAAGATGCGCGAGCGTCCGTGGGAGCTGCCCAGCACGTGGTCCAGGGCGAACTGCTCCAGCAGGGTGACGCGATGTCCACGCCGCGCCAGCTCCCACGCAGCCGCCGCGCCCGCGACCCCCGCTCCGATCACCACGACTTCAACCGAGCTTTCGCTGCTCACGCTTTCGGGTCCTTGCCGTAGGGTTGCCAAAGTATAGGAGCAAGAGTGGCGCGGCCAGGGCTCCAACAAACTTGTCCTATCGCGATGCAAGCGCCGTTACCCATTCGTAACCGGCGCAACGGAGTCGCAACCGGATTGCGCTGAGAACGCGGATACCATAGCCCTAGCCCGGATGGGTCAGTTCTGTTCTCGCTTCGGGGTCCAGCTTCGAGCGGCGAGACGTGAGGGAACATGGCCGCGCACTCGCCGCTTCGTCGGACTCAATTCGGCGCCGGCAATGGCTGCGGAAAGGCCCGCCCGTGACGGCATCCTTCACATTCAGTCCGTCCGAGGCGGCGGCCGGCGCTCCCCTGCAGCTCGCCATGGCCCTGGGCGCTCTGCTGCTGGTGGCCCTCTGGCTTCGGACGCACGCCGCCGATCACGGCCCCAACGCCCTTTCCGTGCAGAGCACAGGCCCGGTGGCACTGCTGGTCGCCATCGGCCTGACCGTGATGGCCGGCCTCATCCAGCTCCTCGTCGCCGTTCCGGTCCTGACCCTGATCATCCTCCTTGGCACCTATCCGTGTCTCTTGGCGGCGGCCATCAGCCTGCCCCGGCAGGGCCGTCTCGGCAGTACTCGGGCCCTCGTGGACGGCATGATGATCCTGGCAGCTGCCTCCAGCGCCGCCTGGTATTTCCTCCTCGGTCCCATCCTCAGCCACCCAGGGCATTCCACCCTTCTGACCGGGCTCTCTGCCGCCTCGGTGATCATGGACCTCGTCCTGGTCGCCGCTATGCTGATCACCTCGGCACGGACCAAACCCGACGCTCCCGGCGAATGGACGGCCTTTCTCGTCGGGCTGGGCCTGTTCCTGGTGGGCGACTGCATCAACCAATATCAACGGGTGAGTGGCGGCCACGGCGTTTCCACGCCGGCGGACATCCTACGGGGAAGCGCCTGCATCATGCTCGCGGCCGCCGTCATCAGCCTGTGGAGCACCCCTCGGGACACCACACTGGGCCGCGAAGACGCCGAAGCGTCACCCGAGGTCGAGGAGGCCCCGAAAGCCTGGCACTGGCTGCTGCCCTATGCGCTCATCCCCGTCGTGGGTATCCTCTCCTTGTTCGCCTGGCGTGAGCATCTGAACGCCACCGTCTCTGCCGGCGTGTACGGTGGAACGCTGGTCGTTCTGGGCCTGGCCTTCTTCCGTCAAATGATGGCCATCCGGGAGAACGCCCGCCTGTACGAGCGGGTCCACCTGGCCTATCAGGAATCAATCGCTCATGCCATAAGCGTGCGCACGCTGAATCAGGAGCTGCAGCGAACGCGAGATGAGCTGCAGGCCAACTACGAGGCGCTGGCCAAGGTGCACCTCAAGCTGCAGGCCCAGGCCACCACCGATCCGCTCACCGGCCTCCCCAACCACCGATCCATGGTGCTGGCCCTCGATCAGGAGCTGGAACGGGCCCAGCGCTATTCACGCCCATGCTCGCTGCTCTTCCTGGATCTGGACCGCTTCAAGGCGCTCAACGACACCCTGGGACACCTCACGGGCGATTCCGTGCTGCGCCGGATCGTCGGTCCCATTGTCGACGGTCTGCGAAGTGTCGACATCGCCGGCCGCTGGGGGGGTGAGGAGTTCGTCGTCGCCCTCCCCGAAACCGAGACGCCCGACGCCGTCCGGGTGGCCGAACGGATCCAGGAAGCGGTCGCCGGATTTCCCTTCGGCTCAGGCGTTTCCCAGTTGACATGCTCGATCGGCGTGGCCACCTTCCCCTACGACGCGGCCAACCGGGACGAGCTGGTCGATGCCGCCGACCGCGCCATGTACGCGGCCAAGCGCTTGGGCGGCAATCAGGTTCGCTCGGCGATCGATCCGACCGTCATCAGCATCGATCGTGAGTCCCGACGCAGCGGCTCTCGGGAAGAGGTCAATATGTGGGGCGTGGTCGAGGCCTTCACGACCATGGCCGACGCGCACGACCCGACCGGAAACGGCCACGCTCAGGACGTCTCTCGCTTGGCCATGCGCGTGGCCCAGGAGCTGCGGCTCGGCCCTTCAGAGGTCCGCACCATCGGCTTGGCGGCGCGCCTCCACGATCTGGGGAAGGTCTCCGTCCCGGCGACCATTCTCAACAAGAGCGACATCCTCGACGACGAGGAGCGCGCGGCCGTGCTTCCCCATCCCTCCGTGGGGGCCGACGTGGTGGCCCGCGTGCCCGCGCTGACCATGATCGCCCCGCTCATCCGCTCACATCATGAGCGGTGGGACGGGACCGGCTACCCGGACGGCCTGGAGCGCACCGCAATTCCCATCGGCTCCCGTATCATCTCCGCCTGCGACGCCTTCTCGGCCATGACCTCGTCGCGGCCGTATGCGCCGGCCCGGACTATTGCGGCGGCCCTCGACGAGCTCGACGCCTGCGCCGGCACGCAGTTTGATCCCGAGGTCGTCGAGGCCCTTCACCGCGTCATCATCGATGACATCCTGATGGAGACACGGCAGGTCAGCTAAGCCCAATGGGTGCGAAAGCACCGTGGTATGGTGTGTTACGCCGCCCCTCGGCAGAGGTCGCCGTGAGCACGATGCCCCACCCGTCTCCCGCCGGCCGTGGCTCTGTGCGGACCGTTCCTGCTCGCCGGGGTCAGGGTCGACGACTCGTCGACTCGTCGGCGCTCTTCCTCTGGCTCATGACCGTCTGCATTCTTCTGGGAATCGTGCTCTACCGGATCGACGTGCTCTGGACACTCCTCCTCGTCATGTGCACGTCGCTTTTCCTTGGCCTGTTCACCTTCGCCCTCATAGCCGGGCTGGACATCGGCCAGGACCCGGCCGGCCTGGAGCCTGACCCCACCAGGCCCACCTCCTCGAGGACCTCCTGAACCGTCCCGGGTGCTGACCTATATCGACCATGTGACGCTGGCCGTTCGGAGTCTCGACTCCGGCGTTGAGCGCTTCCGCTCTGGTCTGTCGTTCTTCGTCGGCGGCCGCCACCGCGCTGCCGACGCCGGGCTCGAGACGGCTGTCATCCCGCTGGTTCGCGGCCACCTGGAGCTCATCTCGGCGTTACCGGACCAAACAAACTCGGCGGGTGCCGGCGGCCTCTCCGACTTCTTGTCGGTTCGCGAAGGTCTGTATGGCTACGCAGTGCAGAGCTCGGATGTCGCCGACGATGTGGCTTCGCTCCGAAGCCGCGGTTCACGGTTGGTGGCCCCCCAACACGAGACGGTCGAGCGAAACGGGGTCACGATCGGTTGGACGGTATCCGAGATTCCTGAGCGTGAGGTGGCGGGTCCGCTCCCTTTCCTGGTTCAGTACGACGCGTCGCCGGATGAGCAGGGCCGTCGGGCCGCCCTGACACAGCCCCTCGCCATTCGCTCGATCGAGGAGGTGACCGTCGTAGTGTCCGACGTCGAGGCAACACTGACGGACTTCGAGCGCGATTTCGGGCTTCGGACGGTGCGTCGGTTGGGAGCGAGGGCGCAGGTGGGATTGCTGGGCAGCAAGATCACTCTGGTCCCGGCGCGCATGGCGCCGTTGGGCCTACCGCTCGGCCTCTACAGCGCCGCGCTGGGAACGACGGACATCAACGGCGCGCGCACCGAGCTGCGTGCCCGCGACATCCCGTGTGTCGACGACCCGTTTTCGCTCGGGGTGGCCGTCCAGATCGATCCGGCCTTTACCTGTGGGGCGAGGATTGGCCTCGTCCAGCTCTAGTGGTGGCCTCCACAGCCGCATCCGCCACCGCCGCCACCACTCTTGGGGGCGTTGATGCGAAAGCCACGGCCGACCAGCTCGTCGCTGTAGTCCAGCTGTGCCCCCTCGAGGTAGGGCGCCGAGTCGGCGTCAACCAGAAAGTTGATGCCGTCGACGGTGACCACGCTATCGCCCTCCTGCTGGTCGTCGAGTGACATGCCGAAGTGGGCATTGCCACAACCACACGCGCCCTTAACGCCGATGCGCACATTGGCCGGCGCTCCCAGAGTGCCATGTTCTTTGATGACCTCTTTCAGGGCCTCGCTTGCCGGCTTGGATATTGTCAATTCCATGAGTCTGTTCGCCTCCGTGGCTCATTTTCCCATAGTCCTCATACCGGACAAACGTTCCGCAAGGTCGGCACGTTCTTTCCGGACTGACGCGATGACAGGAGGTCATGGATCTCCGGCGGCTGATCGCCTGCCCTTTCGGATATCCATTCCACGCCTCACCGCATTGAGTCGACGAGACATTCTCGACAGCCGGCCGACGAGCCAGTGAACAGACTCCCGATTTGCCTGCTTCCCGCCCGGCATTGCTACAATCCCGATGTTGCCAATTTTGCTTCAGGCTTACTCCCGGCCTGACGGCACGTCTCAACCGGGTATGCAGCCGGAAGAGGATTGACCCCCATGTTGTCAAGGTATCTCCTCCTCATCGCCGGAGCGCTCGGCGCGCTCACCGCCCTCGCCTCCACCGGCACCGCGCAGGCCGCCTGGAGTCGAGGTTACGACGTCTCCTATCCGGAATGCGGTCAGGCCTTGCCGTCCGCCCGCGTGTTCGCGGTCGTGGGCGTGAACGGCGGCGTGGCCAACAGTCGCAATCACTGCCTCCATCGCGAGCTCTCGTGGGCCCATCGCTCGGTGGGCGACGGCGTGCAGGCCAAGGTTCAGCTCTACATCAACACCGGAGATCCCGGAGACCTCCACGGCAAGGCCTGGCCGCACAGCAACCTCGACCCCGTTTCCAAGTCGCGAACGAAGGACCCGTTTGGAGCCTGCCATGGCCGCAACTCGACCGCCTGCGCCTGGCAGTACGGCTGGAACATGGCGGCGCTCGACGCCAAGCGGCGAGGTGTCCACAACGCCGGGGAGTACAACTGGTGGCTCGACGTCGAGATCAGCAACTACTGGGAGTCCAACAAGGCCAACAACCGTGCGGTCCTCGCGGGCATGACCACCTACCTGCAGAACCTGGGTGCCACCGTGGGTATTTACTCTACGGGCTATCAGTGGCAGGTCATTGCCGGAGCCGTGACCAATCAGAGCCGTCTCTACTGGCTCCCGGAGTGGATCACCGGCGCCAGCACCGCTGCTCAGGCCACCAAGAACTGCCGGCAGCAGCCCCTGACCGGCGGGGGCTGGATCGTCATGAGCCAGTGGTTCACCAACTCCGCCACCATCGATCGGGACGTCTCCTGCCTCTAGCCGTCTTCTGACCGGTCACGCAGTGCGGGCGAAGATCTCTCGTTCTTCGTCAGTCATGTGCCAGGTCTGGTCCTCGTCGGGGAAGCGTCCCGACCGCACGTCGCCGGCATAGCGGCCGAGCGCCTCCAGCGTCGCGCCCCGAAGGTCGGCGTACTGACGCACGTGCTTACCGTATGAGTCCGAGAGCCCGAGGAGATCGTGCCACACCAACACCTGGCCGGAGCAGTGGGGCCCCGAGCCGATGCCGATGGTCGGGATATCGACGCGCTGGGTCACGACTCGGGCCACTTCGGACGGAACCAGCTCCAGCACCACGCCGAACGCGCCTGCCTCAGCCAGAGCCTGCGCGTCCCGCACCAGCTTGAGGGCCTGATCCGCCCGCTTGCCCTGCACCCGGTAGCCTCCGTGCGGGCTGCTGGTCTGGGGTGTCAGGCCGATATGACCCATGACCGGCATCCCCCGCCGCACCAAGGCCTCCACGATGTCGCAGACCTCTTCGCCCCCCTCCAGCTTGACGGCGTCCATGCCGCCCTCCTTCACCAGCCGAGCGGCGTTGGTCACTGCCATCTCCGGACTTAGGTAGGAGCCGAAGGGCAAATCGCCCAGGAGCAGCGGGGTGCCGGCTCCGCGCGCCACGGCCTTCATGAACACCAGCATCTCGTCGACCGTGACCGGCACCGTCGATTCGTGGCCAAGAACGAGCATGGCAAGCGAGTCACCCACGAACACGATGTCGATGCCGGCCTCCTGGGCAATCACGGCCGACGGATAGTCATAAACGGTCAGCATCACGATCTTCTCGCCGCGGCGGCTCATCGACGCCAGGCGCTCGATCGACACCTTCCTGGGCTTACCGGACATGCTTCCTGCCTCCTTCCTCACGCCACCGCCTGGGCCACGTTCAGATCCCGGATCAGTCGCAGGCCCTGAAGCGTCAGATCGAGGTCGACCAATTCGATCTCGGGGACTCGTTCGGCCATCACGGGGGCGATCTCACCCGTGGCCATGACCATAGACGCCGGGCCGAGCTCTGAGCGAAAGCGGCCGATCATCTCGCGGGTCAGACCCACGTGTCCGTACATGACACCGGACTGCACGGCCTCGGCCGTGTTGCGACTGATGGCGCGTTCCGGGAACGAGAGGCTGATCCGCCGCAGCTGGGCGGTTCGCTGCCACAACGCATCCGCCGTGACCATCAGCCCCGGAGCGATGGCGCCGCCCACGTAGCTGCCGTCGCGCGCAATGGCGTCGAACGTGGTTGCCGTGCCGAAATCCACCACGATCGCCGGCGTGCGATACAGGCGGTGGACGGCCACGGCATGCGCGATCCGGTCCGAGCCAAGCTCGAACAGCGGGTCGTACATGAGCTTGACGCCCGTGCGCGTTCCGGACCGCACCACCAGCGGCTCGACGGCGAGGTACTCGCGAATCACGTCCTCGAATACCGACAGCAGCGGCGGCACCACCGAGCCGAGGACCGCTCCGGCGACGGACGTGAGCGCGATCCCGGCTCTCTGGAAGAGCACCGAGAGCGCGACGCCATAGTCGTCAGGCGCTTGCGCGGTGTCCGTCTTGAGCCGCCAGTGCGCCCGCAGCGCCGGCCCCGCAAAAACACCCAGGTGAATGCTGCTGTTGCCGATGTCGACGGCCAGCACGTGCTCGGAGCCCGGCCGCTTGGGCCCCTCCGGTGCACTCACGATGTGGACCTCCCATGTGACATGGCTCCGGCGCATTCCCGGTGTGCCGTCAGCCACGCCAATTCCCATGCCGGTCACCGTCCGGCTGAGCGAAGGTCCTACAGCGGCGATAGGCGGCTGACGTCCACGAAGGGTACGCTGCCGCCACAATCTAGCACCCCTGGCAGGAGGTTGCGTGTGATCCGAGCGGCCGTATCCAAGCCGGTTACCTCTGATGGTGACCGCACCCGCCCAGTACGCGGGGTCAGTCCGGATCCAGACAGAGGCTGAGTCGCTCTCACGCATCGCGGAAATGCCATCGTGTGGATCCTCCCACACAAAATCAGCCGGTGACACCTGGGGCTCCCCCCTCCGTACAGGGAGCGGCATTCTTGCACACATGGGGAATCTTGACTTGCTTATTGTCAAGGTGATGCTAAACTTGAGGTGAATCAGGGCTCTTGGGCCCTGGCTCACGGGGAGGAATCCGAAGAGAGATCGGTCCGGCCGCTGATCGTCTGGCGGGGCCGTTACCTGAAGCCGACGCAAGGCACGCATTCAATGTCAGTTCCAATTTCGGCCGGTGGGCGTTCGAGCCCGCGGGCTCCTGTCTTCCGCTTGACAGTTTGGTGCCATGCGTCCTCAGCATTGGGGACCATCATCTCCTCCCGGAGCACCACTTTGATGGAACGGGCGCTCCTGGCCCGTTCAGGGAGGCGCCATGGCCAAGAAACAGAGTCCCAGCACGCTGCTGTGGTTCATTCGCCGCAAGGCCTATGTTCCACTCTGTGAGATTCGTCGCCGCTTCGACATAAACGGCGAGGATGGCTCATTCCTCGACGGCGAGGAGGGTATGCGTGTCTATGTCGGGCTTCCCGGCAACACCTCGGCCGCCATCGAGAAGCTGTGGCGACAGGGCAAGATCGGCCTGGAGCTGTCCGTCGAATTCGACTGCCAGGTTCTGATCGGCGTCTATCCCATGTATCCCGTGCGGGAGCCGCATCTGACCATTCCACCGCGGCCAATTCACGGCCGCGCCGCATCCGCCATCACCATTCCTGACGGTGCCGACGAGGTGCTCGCGGAAGAGAGCGGACAGGCGCTGGCCGCCGGAGAATAGGCTCGTATAGGCGCACATCGGCGTTCTGTAGCGGCCAACCTCCCTTTGATGAACGCTCGGGAATTTGCCGTTTCGGGTCACTAAGGCCCGGCCGTCGACCTATCGAGCCCGCCCGGGTGAACCTACCCTACGGAGACAACGTTGCTCGCCGAGGAGGCGAGGTCTTCGACGGCGAACGCGCCGGAGGCTGACTGCTCCACCATCCTGCGTTGGAATACCTCACCGAAATGACGCGCAACCACTCGGGCCACCTCTGCCACCGACGGCGGGACAGCTCCGGCCGGCGCCAGGAGCCGCTGGATGGACGTAACGCCCCGGTCACGGATGCCGCAGGGGATGATGTGCTCGAAATAGCGCAGGTCCGTGCTGACGTTGAGGGCGAAGCCGTGGGAGGTGACTCGCCCCATCTTGACGCCGATCGCGGCGATCTTCTCGGCGTCCACCCATACACCTGAGAGCCCGTCCACCCGGCCACTTTCGACGCCAAGTTCACGCAGGGACCGGATCAGCACCTCCTCCAATTGACGGATGTAGCGCAGGAGGTCGCGCCGGTCCTCGATCAGCAGGATCGGATACCCCACGAGCTGACCGGGCCCGTGGAAGGTGACGTCTCCGCCGCGGTCGGTGCGGAACAACGAGGCCCCCCTTGCCGCCAGCTGCTCCTCGGTCAGGAGGATGTTGGCCGGATCGCCCGTGCGGCCCAACGTGTAGGTGGGTGGGTGCTCGAGAAGCAGGAGGGTATCGCTCAACCGTCCGTGGCTGCGCAGCTCGCCGAGCCGCCGCTGCAGGTCCCAGGTTTCCTGGTAGGGAGCGGTCCCGAGCCAGAGCACGCCGCACGGATCTATGCCACCGATCGCCGGCTCTGGCTCACGCGTCAATGTCACACGAGCCTCGACAGGGAGCCCGGTCTCAGCCGAACTTGTACTGAACCCCGAAACCACCGCGGGGCATGACGCACGAGATGTTGTTGTACGGGCAGATCATCCGGCATGCCCCGCATTCGATGCAGTTCTCGTACGAGACCACGATGTGGTCGCCCTCCCAGTGATAGACCTCGGCCGGACAGGTCTTGGTGCACCACTTCTCTTCACAGCGGAGGCAGACGTCGTTGGAGAGGATTTCGATGTGCGAGTGATCGTCCCGGGTGATCTTGAGGAGGAAGAGCTTATCCTCCAGCTTGGCCGGCATGGGATTGTCGCTCATGATGCCTCCTGAATTGTGGTGGCTGCCTCCCGGCGGCGACGCAGCAGCTCGGACTGCTCGTGGGCATGGTAGGAGCTGCGGACCAGCGGGCCCGACTCGATGTGGGCGAATCCCATCTCCAGACCCTCCGCCTTGAGCTGCGCGAACTCGTCGGGACGCACATATCGATCGACGGGGACGTGTCGGGCCGTGGGCCGCAGATACTGGCCGATCGTCATGATATCCACGGCGTGGGCTCGAAGGTCACGCATGGTTGCTCGGATCTCATCCACCGTCTCGCCGAGCCCGACCATGATGCCCGACTTCGTGTAGCAGGTGGGGTCCAGCTGTTTCGCCCGGCGCAGCACCTCGAGGCTCACCCGATAGCGCGACCGGCCCGGACGCACCCGGGGGAAAACGCGCTCCACCGTCTCGATATTGTGGTTGAAGATGTCGGGACCGGCCTCCATGACGATGCGCAGGCTCTCCTCATTACCCTGAAAGTCGGGGGTCAGCACCTCGACCGCGCAATCGGGATTCAACTCCCGGATGCGGCGGATGGTGTCGGCGAACTGGCCTGCCCCCTGATCTGCCAGGTCGTCACGGTCAACCGAGGTCACCACCGCGTGCTTGAGCCCCATGCGGGCGGCCGCCTCGGCAACGTGCAATGGCTCCATGAGATCCAGCTCGTGCGGCCTGCCCGAGGTGACGGCACAGTAGCGACAGGCGCGCGTGCACACGTCCCCGAGAATCATGAACGTGGCCGTACGGTGACCCCAGCATTCGCCGATGTTGGGGCAGCGAGCCTCCTCGCAGACCGTATGGAGCCGCAGCTCCCGCATGATCTCCTTCAGCTCGAGGTAGTTGTCCCCGGCCGGAAGCCGCACCTTCAGCCAGTCCGGCCGCTCTGGTGGCCGCCCGGGAATCAGCCCGATGGGGGCCGTGGTCATGCCCGGCCCCCGCGGCTCGACGGTTCGGAACCGGCGGCTTGACGCGCGCTCAGAGCGGGCAGTCCGAGGGCCAGTTTTCCAGCCGCCGGCGAATGAACTGCAGGAAGTCGGCAACCGTGGCCCCGTCGAGGGTGCGGTGGTCGAAGGACATGCACAGGTTCATGATGTGGCGAATGGCGATGGAGTCGTCGGCCATGACCCGGACGCGCTTCACGATGGCGTCGGCGCTCAGAATGCCGGCCTGCGGATAGTTGATGATGGAGACCGACCACACCGATCCAATGGCTCCGGTGTTGTTCAGCGTGAACGTGCCGCCGGAGACGTCGTCGGGTGTGAGCTTGCGGTTTCGGGCTCGCTGCGTCAGGTCGTTGATGGCGTGCGCCAGGCCTCCCAGGCTGAGCCGATCCGCGTTCTTGATGTTGGGCACGATCAACCCGTCGGCGGCGGCCACCGCCAGACCGAGATTGATGGTCTTCTTGACGATGATCTTGTCGCCTCCCCACTCGCTGTTGACGAGCGGGTATTGCTTCAGCGCCTCGACGGTGGCCATGCTCACGAAGGCCATGAACGACAGGGAGATGCCCTCTTGCTGCTGCCACCGAGCCTTGTTTGCCTCCCGGTATTGAACCACCGGCGTCATGTCGACCTCGATCATGGAGGTCGCGTGTGGGAGCGTGTACTTGCTCTTGACCATGTGCTCCGCAATCATCCGCCGCACGGGCGAAACCGGAACGATCTCGGTTTCCATGCCCGACGGTGCGGAAACGGGTGAGGCCGTCTGAGCTGCCGGCGCCGGAGCGGGGCTGGGTGGAGCGATCTGCGGAGCAGGAGGTGCCGCCGAGGGGGCGGTCGCTGGAGCGGTTGCCGGGCCCGAACGACTGGTCTCGATGAACTGCAGAATGTCCTTCTTGCTCACCCGACCGCCGATTCCCGTTCCCCGCACCTGCGAAAGGTCCACGTTGTGTTCGGCTGCCAGACGCTGGACCAGTGGCGAGGAACGAACCACGCGGCGCGCCCCGTCGGGTCCCTCGGCCTCTCCGTTCAAGACCGCAGTGCCGGCCTGCGGTGATGCCGGAGCGGGCGCTGCCCCGCCGCCCGAAGGGGCCTGCGTGGGCGCTGCGGTCGCGGCCGGCGAGCCCTGCGTTGGCTGCGATCCCGAACCGCGACTCGTGGCCGGGGTTGCGCTGGTCGCAGCGCCGGCACCGCTGACCTCGCCGGCGTCTCCGATGACGGCGATCTCCTCGCCCACCGCAACCGTGGCGCCTTCCTCGGCTGAGATCTTCTGCAGCGTACCGGCCACCGGCGAGGGGATCTCGGCGTTGACCTTATCGGTCACGACCTCGACGATCGGTTCGTCCTTGGCGATCTGGTCGCCTTGCTGCTTCAGCCACTTGCCGATCACGCCCTCGGCGACCGATTCCCCCAGCTGTGGCATCACGATCTGGGTTGCCATTGCTCTCTCCTCGCTCCGCCGCTTCCGGCCTCAGTAGGCGGCCAGCTGCCTGGCGGCGGCGGCAATCTTCTCCGCGTTGGGCAAAAACGCGTCTTCCAATGGAGGCGCATAGGGTACCGGCGTGTCGGGCGCCGCCACCCGCGTGACCGGCCCATCCAGATACTCGAAGGCGTCCTGACTGATGATGGCCGCCACTTCGGCGCCTACCCCGTACGACAGCGTGTCCTCGGTGACGACCAACGCCTTGCCCGTCTTCTTGACGGAATCGAGGATGGCCGTCCGGTCGAGCGGCAGGATCGTGCGCAGATCGACAACCTCCATGTCCACGCCCTCGCCTGCCAGCTGCTCGGCCGCCGTCAGCGACTGGTGGACCATGGCGCCGTAGGTGAGGATGCTCATATCCTCGCCGGATCGCTTGACGTCCGCCTTGCCGATGGGGACCGTGTAGTCCTCCTCGGGGACTTCGCTCTTGATCCGCCGGTAGAGGAACTTGTGCTCGAAGTAGATGACCGGATCGTCGTCGCGGACGGCCGCTTTCATCAGGCCCTTGGCGTCGTACGGCGTCGACGGCACCACCACCTTGAGCCCCGGCGTGTGGGCGAACCACCCCTCGGGGCTCTGGGAGTGGAACGGGCCGCCGTGGGTCCCGGCACCCGAAGGGCCGCGAATCACCATGGGGACGGCCATGCCGTTCCGGTAATGAAGCTTGGCGGCCATATTGACGATTTGGTCGAAGGCACAGGCGATGAAATCGGCGAACTGCATTTCGGCGATGGGCCGCTGCCCCAGAAGCGCCGAGCCAATCGCCGCACCAACAATGGCAGACTCCGAAAGGGGCGTATCGATCACCCGGCTCTCGCCGAACTCCTCCTGGAAACCCGCCGTTACCTTGAAAGCGCCGCCGTAGACGCCCACGTCCTCACCGAGGATGTAGACGCTCTCGTCGCGCCGCATCTCTTCCCGCATGCCGTCCCGAACGGCCTCGAGATAGGTAACCTCGGGCATGCTTGTCGCTGCCTCCATCCGCAACATGGCGTCACGTCGACGCCCTCCCGATGATACTTGGCGCATCCGGCGGCGCGGTTCTCCCTGGTGTCGAGGACCGGCTCTCCAGCGCGCCCCGGTGGCGTGAGCTGATGCGTCGACCCCTTCGTGGCAGAATCCGGCTGATATGAGGGGGCATCTGATGCGACGGCCGGCAACCAGGACTGTGCCCGGGTCGAGTACGCCCATCGACGAAACCGCGGCGCTGCCCGCCTCCCGCTATACCGATCCCGCCGTCTTCGAGCACGAACAGCGCTCGATCTTCTCAGCCTCCTGGCAATTCGTGGGCATGATCGAGGAGGTCGCCCGCCCTGGTGACTTCTTCACCGCCGACGCCGGACGGCTTCCGGTCCTCGTCGTCCGTGACGACTCGAGCTTGCGCGCCTTCGCCAACGTCTGCCGGCATCGAGGCTCGGTCCTCGTGCAGGAAGCGTCCGGCAGCCGCCGGTCTCTCCAATGCGGGTACCACGCCTGGACCTACGACCTCGACGGATCGCTGCGTGCCGCCCCGGGATCAAAGGATGAGGCCGGGTTCGACGCCGCGGCGCTTCATCTCTACCCCCTCAGCGTCGACACCTGGGGACCGCTGGTGTTCGTCAATCCGGATCGAGACGCCTCCCCGCTGAGCGACACCCTCGCCGAGCTGCCCCAGCTGACGAGGGACACGGGCGCCCGCCTGGGGGAGATTCGGCGCCGGCGCACCCAACGCTACGAGATCCGCGCGAACTGGAAGGTCGTGGTCGACAACTATCTGGAGTGCTACCACTGTCGTGTCGCGCATCCGAGCTTCTGTGATGTTGTCGATGTCGGCGACTACGCCGTCGAGGAATATGGCCGCTTCTCCGTTCAACGCGCACCGGGTCGCGGCATTGAGGCCGGCGCTCCGGTAACCGCCGGCTTCTACGCCTACCTCTGGCCGAACTTCGCCCTCAACATCTATCCGGGGGCCGGCCATGTCTCGCTCAATCGCTTCGAGCCGCTGGACGTAGATCGGACGCTCGCGATCTTCGACTACTGCTTCCTGGACGGGACTCCCGAGTCGGAGATCGACGACTTCGCCGCCTTCGTCGACCAGGTTCAGCGGGAGGACACAGCGCTCTGCGAGTCGGTCCAGCGCGGTCTGAGATCGGGTGTATTCGATCAGGGGCGCCTGATGCTGTCGCGGGAACGGGCGCTTCGCCATTTCCAGAATCTGGTTCGCGCAGCCCTTGCCCTGCCGGTCGAATGATGTCGCGGAGGTACGACGAGGGCGGCCCCAGCCCGGGTCAATCGTCCGGCTTCGAGGGGATCACGGCCGTGCGGCCGGGACTGTCAGCCCCTGCACGCCCCAGCATTGCAGGTCTCCGTTCTCGTGCACCGCGCACAGATCCCCCGGCTCTTCGTCGTCTCCCCACCCCACGCTGATCTCCTTGTACCTCCCGTGCGTCCAGGGTACCGGGCCTTGGTCATCCCCCACGCACGAGATCCGGTGCGATGGTCGCAGCCCGCACAGCGGTCCATGGATGCCGCCCGGCTGAATGTCGACGAACTGACCGGACAAGGGCTGCGCTGGTCCGCCAAAGTAATTTTGCCCCCAGCACACGGCGTCCCCGTCCTGCCGCACTCCACAGGCGTTGTACCCACCCGCACGCACCACCTTGAACTTTCCCGTCGGTGGGTCCGTCACCCCCTCAGATCCCCCGTACGGCCCCGTGTCGTCTCCCCAACACACCAGCCTTCCCGACGGCCGCACCCCGCACCCAAAGTCCGCCCCGTAGCTCGTCCCCACGCTCACCTGCACAAACTTCCCCCCAGGCGGCGCCGATATCCCGCCCACACACACGATCCGCTCCTCAGCCGTCAGCGCGCACACCGACCCCTCACCCGCGCTCACCGCCCTATACCCTCCCTTCGCCGTCGGACCAAACGGTCCCCTTCCCCCGCTGCTCCAGCAGGTGATCGCTCCACTCCGCCGCAGCCCGCACCCAAAGACGCTCCCCAAGGTCACCGCACTGAAGTCCCTTCCCGTCGGCTGGTTCTGCTGCGCCGGCCCCACGCACACGATCGTCCCGTCCGCACGCAGCCCGCAATCCGACCAGTATCCTCCCCCCGCCGACGAGACAAACGGTGACCCCGGCACCGCCAGCTCACCCCAAAATCCATCTCCCCAACACGTGATCGATCCATCCGTCCGCAGTCCGCACGCGTACTCGTCGTCCTCGCCGGCGCTCACCTGCGTGAACTCGCCCTTCGGCGGCTTCAGCCACTTCGTCGACCATCACCCCAGCACGCAATCACTCCCGATACCCGTACCCCACAGGCAAACGAGCCTCCCGAGCTCACTCCCTCAAACTTCCCCGACGGCGCCTCACGCTGGTGGAACTGGTCGTTCCCCCAACACACCACCGTGTGATTCACTCGAAGCCCACACCCCTGTCGCTGAATGTGGTGGTACCCATAGAACTCGCCCGTACTTACGGCCAAGTAGCGACCCGACGGAGGCGAATCGCCGTACCAGCTGTGCGACCCGCCGGCTTCTCGCTAGGCCCCGCCAATCGTGGCGTAGTCGCCCACGAGGAGCCGGTAGGGCGGCTCGTCCTCGTCAATCTCCGGAAAGCGCGCGACGGGCGCCAGGAAACGATTGTCGCGTTCGTCGTCGTTGACCAGCGACACCTCGCCGATCACCGTTCTCTCTCCCTCTGGCCAGAAGCGGTGGTACAGCCGCGGCGGAAGGGTGATGCTTTCTCCCGGCGTCAGGTCGACGATGCCGCCCGCGGGCACGGCCCGCGTCACGGCGTCGACCTCAACTCGGGTGTCGGACGCCGACAGTGCGCCATCCGGATCGGCCTCCCAAACCTGGACCCGAAGGGTGCCGCCGCCCCGATTGATGATGTCTTCGGTCTTGACCTCGTGATAGTGCGCGGGCGTCACCTGACCGGCCTCGGCAATCAAAATCTTCTCGCAGTAGAGCTTGCCCCGCCCCGCGGACAGTGCGTCCGGGGAGCCATTCCGGAGGGTGAACAGGACCAGCCCGGTCCGCGCAAAGTCGCCGGAGCCGAAGTCCGTGATGTCCCAGCCCAGCCGAAGCCGAATGATCTCCCCGGCACCGGCGCGCTCACGCCACTCCTCGGGGCGCCAGAATGCGAACGGCGGTAGATGGAAGCGCCGTTCCTCCAGAAACCGCTCCGCTTCCCGGATCGCTCCGTTCACCTGCGAACGTCTCATGTCGCTACCCCGCCGTCACTTCGGCGGGACGTCGTACCCGCCGGCGTCTCGCCGTATTCGACGCCTGCTAATTGCTCGCGAAGTGTTTGCTCGTGTGTTTCGCCGGCCGCCAACAGATTCATGAAATCCAACGAAGCGGCTCGAATGGGCATCCGCCCAGGATGATCGACTACCTGCGGGGGCCTCGCCCTGACGGCTGAAGAGCCGGTACCCTTCCCGCCTCCTGTCCCTTACTCATGTCCCGACTACCTTGGCCGCAGGCGTCTTCGATCCCGCTACAGGTGAATCGCTGCGCCCTCGGCGGCGTGGGCGGCCTCGCCGAGCGCCTCCGAAAGGGTGGGGTGCGGGTGGATGTTGTAGGCAAGCTCCCAGGGTGTTCCTTCCAGGAACTTGCCCAGGGCGGCCTCGGCGATGAACTCCGTAACGTTGGGGCCGATCATGTGGACCCCGAGCACATCCCCCGTCCGCTTGTCTCCGATCACCTTGATCCAGCCGACCGCCTCGTTGAGAATGGGCGCCTTGGAATTCGCGCTGAAGGGGAACTTGCCGACCTCGATCTCCCGGCCGTCGGCCCGGGCGTCCTGCTCCCGCAGACCGATCGCGGCCACCTGCGGGAAGGAGAACACTGGCTGCGGCACGCGATTGGGATCGACCCGGTTGAAGGTGTTCTTCCCGGCGATGGACTCCACGGCGAGGATCCCCTCGGCGTAAGCCTCGTGCGCCAGCCCGAATCCTCCGGTCACGTCGCCGATCGCATACACGCCCGGTACATTGGTGCGCTGGTTGTCGCCGGCGCTGATATAGCCGCGGTCCATGTTCAGGCCCAGCTTCTCGGTCCCAGCGGTCACGGCCTCGCGACCCACGGCCACCAGCATGCGCTCGGCCTTCAGCTCCTGCCTGTCCTTGCCCTTGGCGGCCACCGCGATGGAGACGCCGTCGCGGCCGACCTTCAGGCTCTCAAAGTCGGCCGTGGTGTCCGTCAGCACCTTGATTCCACGACGGCCGAACAGCCGCCCCAGCTCGATGCCCAGCTCCTGATCCATCAACGGAATGAGCGTGGGCAGCAGCTCCACCACCGTCACGTCCACGCCGAAGGCGTGATAGTAGGAGGCGAACTCGACCGAGATCACGCCGCCGCCGAGGATGATGAGCGAGCCGGGCATGGCCTCCAGATTCACGGCATGGTCACTCGTGTAAACCGTCTTGCCGTCGATGGGAAGACCAAAGGTGCGGGGCCGTGACCCGGTAGCGATGACCAGATTCTTGCCCTCGACAAGGCGCTCACCGTTCTTGGTCTTGACGCGCACCTGTCGGGGTGATTCCGCCACGCCGTCGCCCTCGATGACCTCGATCTTGTTCTTTTTCATCAAGAACTGCACGCCCTTGAAGTTCTTGTCCACGATGCCGTTCTTGAACTTCATGAGCCGGCCGTAATCGTAGCCGATCCCCTCGGCGGTGAGGCCCCAGACCTCGCGCTCCTGCATCTGCGTGAAGACGTGGGCGCTCTCCAGGAACGCCTTGGTGGGAATGCAGCCATAGTGCAGGCAGGTGCCGCCCAGCTTGTGCCGCTCGATCAGCGCCGTCTTCAATCCCAGCTGGGCGGCCCTGATGGCGGCGACATAGCCTGCCGATCCCCCGCCCAGAATCACCACATCATGCTGCTCGGCCATGACTCTCTCCTCTCCCACCCGCGGACCGACCGAAGCGCTGCCGGTCGTCGGCGGCCTTCAGGGGCCGCACCCTGATTGTGATACGCCTTCGGGCTCGCGGCATCCTCTGCCGGCGCACCCGCTAGAGCAGCGCCAAGACCGGATGTTCGAGCGTCCGGCGCAGATCGGCCAGGAAGGCGGCGGCATCGGCGCCGTAGATGACCCGGTGATCGCACGATAGCGTTACCCGCATGCGCGCCCGAACCGCAATTTCTCCCTCGACGACCACCGGCCTTTCGACGATCGCACCGACGGCCAGAATGGCGCTCTCGGGCGGATTGATGATGGCCGTGAACTGGTCGACGCCGAACATCCCCAGATTGGAGACGGTAAAGGTGCCGCCTTCCAGGTCTCCCTGCTTGAGCTTGCCGTCCCGGGCACGCGCGGCCAGGTCGCGGGTCTCTCCGGCGATCTGGCGGAGGCCCTTGCGATCCACGTCTCGAACGACGGGAACGATGAGGCCGTCGGCCAGATTCACGGCCATCCCCACGTGTACGGAGCCGTGACGGATTAGGCGACCCTCCCGGTAGCTGGCATTCACCTGCGGGAATCGGGACAGCACCACTCCCACAGCCTTGACGACCAGATCGTTGAAGCTGACCTTCAGATCCGGCTCCGCCTCGTTGATCTGGGCGCGCATGCGCACGGCATGGGTCATGTCGATTTCGGCCGTCACATAGAAGTGGGGAGCCGTGTACATGCTTTCCGCGAGGCGCCGGCCCACGGCCTGCTGCATGCGCGATAGGGACAGCTCTTCGTCGGCCTCGGTCAAGCGGGCGGGGATCGCTTGGGGCGGCTCGATTTCGGGCGCCGCCCTTTGCTGACCGCTCTGGGCGAACGCCTCCACGTCGTCTCGAGTGATGCGTCCACCGGGGCCGGTGCCCTGAATCTGCCGCAGGTCCACGCCCCGCTGCTCGGCGGTGCGTCGGGCCAGCGGAGAGGCCTTCACCCGCCCGTCCCGCGTTCCTTCCCGCGGCTCGGTCGAGGCCGCCTCGGCCGGCTGGGGGGCGGGCGTCGGGGCCGGCTTTGCCGGAGCTGCCGGCTCGGCTCGTGCCTCGGTCTGCGCGCCGTCGCCCTGGATCTGTTCCAGCTCGGCCGCATCCGCGGCCACCAGGCCGATGGGCGCTCCCACGTCCGCCGTCTCGCCCTCGGCGACCATGATCTTGGCCAGAATCCCGTCCGCGTAGGATTCCAGATCCATGTTGGCCTTGTCGGTCTCAATCTCGAGAAGCACATCACCGCGCTTGACCGGGTCGCCGGCCCGCTTGTTCCAGCGGGCCACGGTGCCGCGGTCCATGGTGTCGGAGAGGCGAGGCATCACGATCTCAGTGGGCATGGCCACCTCCCACCACGCGCTCGGCCAGCGCGACCGGCCGGCTCACGCGCTCGCCGCCACCGGACGCCGTCCCTCCACCATGCCCGTGACCCGCTCCACGATGCCGTCCACCGAGGGGGTCGCGGCCGCTTCCAGGTTGGTGGCGTACGGGAGAGGGACCTCCTTGCCGGCGATGCGCTCGACCGGATGGTCGAGGTCGTCGAAGGCCAGCTCCTGGATCTGAGCGGCGATCTCGGCGCCCACGCCGTAGGAGCGCCATCCCTCCTCTACAAAGGCCGCGCGGTTGGTCTTGCGAACCGAGCCAAGCACCGTCTCGATATCCAGGGGCCGCAGCGAGCGCAGGTCGACCACCTCGGCGTCGATGCCATCCCCGGCCAGTCGCTCGGCCGCCTGCAGCGTGACGCCCACCATGCGGGAATAGGTCACAAGCGTGACGTCGCTGCCTTTGCGCCGCACCACCGCCTGGCCGAGGGGGACCAGGTGCTCGCCGGCGGGCACCTCACCGCTTTCGTTGTAGAGCAGCACGTTCTCGACGAAGAGGATGGGGTTGTCGTCGCGAATAGCCGTCTTCAGCATTCCCTTGGCATCGGCGGGCGTGCCCGGCGCGACCACGTACATGCCCGGGACATAGGCGCACCAGACCTCGAGCACCTGCGAATGCTGGCAGGAGAGCTGATGGCCGGCGCCGCTCGGGGTTCTCACCACCAGCGGGACGCGCGCGTGGCCATTGAACATGTAGGGGATCTTGGCGGCATTGTTGACCAGCTGGTCAATGCCGACCAGCAGGAAGTTGATGGTCATGATCTCACAGACGGGCCGCAGGCCGGTCATGGCGGCGCCGATACCGGCGCCGATGATGCCCTCTTCCGCGATGGGCGTGTCGATGATGCGGCGATCGCCGAACTCCTCAACCAGGCCCTGACTCACCTTGTAGGAGCCGCCGAAGGAGCCCACCTCCTCACCCATGAGGATGACGCGGTCGTCGCGCTGCATCTCCTCACGCAGGGCCTCGCGGAGGGCCTCACGATAGGTCAGCTCAGGCATGCCATCTCCCTGTCTCCGGCCACCGGTAGAGCCGTTCTCCGGACCGAACGGCTAGGAATCGGCCACATAGAGATGCTCGTAGAGGGTGTCCAGCGCGGGCTGCGGGCTCTGGTCGGCGAACTCAACCGCCTCGCCGACCACCCGGTCGGCGGCTAGCTCGTTTTCATGAAAGTCGTCTTCGCTGAGGAGCCCCGCCTCCAGCACCACCTTCTCGAACTGGCCGATGGGGTCGCGCTCCCGCCACTCCTGAATCTCCTCGGCCGTCCGGTAGCTGCGGCCGGCGTCGGCAACCGAATGGCCGCGGTACCGGTACGTGTTGGACTCGACGAGGCTTGGCCCGTCCCCGCGAGCGGCACGCTCTCGCGCTTGCTCCATGGCTCGCTTGACGGCAAAGAAGTCCATGCCGTCGACGCGCTCCGATGGGATCCCGTAGCCGTCGGCCTTTCGCCACAGGTCGGTGATGGCCGAGGCGCGAGCCACCGCCGTGCCCATGCCGTACTGATTGTTGACCAGGTACATCACCACGGGCAGCTTCCAGAGACCGATCATGTTCATCGATTCGTGAAAGGAGCCGATGTTGGTGGCGCCGTCGGCGGTGAAGCAGAGGGTGACCTCGTCGGTCTGCCGGTACTTGGACGACAGGCCCGTGCCGATGGCAAGGGGCATCTGGCCGCCCACGATCCCGTAGCCGCCGAGAAACCTTCGCTCCGCGTCGAAGAGATGCATGGAGCCGCCCCGGCCGCCGGCAACGCCGGTCTCGCGGCCGTACAGCTCCGCCATCACCGCGGCCGGCTCGGTGCCGCGTGCCAGGATGTGGCCATGCTCGCGGTAATAGCTGATGATCCAGTCGTTCTCGCGCATGGGCATCACCGCGCCGACCACCGCTGCTTCCTCGCCGATGTTCAGGTGGCAGTAGCCGCCGATCTTGGCCCGCGTGTACATCTCGAAGGCCTTCTCCTCGAAGCGGCGGATCATGACCATCAGATAGTGGGCATGCCGAAGCTCGTCGGCGGATTCGTGGATCCGGGGCCGGCCGCCCTTGGTCGCGGTCTTCTCTGCCTGTTGCACCATGTCCGCTACCGTTTCGTTCCTAATGGGCCAGCGGTCGCCGGCCGGCGCTCCGATTCGCGGACAGCACCGGCTTGTCCGCCGGAGCCTCCTCCAGCCCTCGCCGGTCGAGAACTCACGGGAGGCGCCTTACGCCGGTCGGCCTGCGGACCGATTCACGCCAATTATACGGACGGGGCGTCCACCAGACTGCCGGCGAGCATCCGCAGCTCCGCCTCGTATGGTTGGACCAACCGGGCGGGAACAAGCGCTTCGTAGGCGCGATGGAGATGACTTCGCAGCTCGGCAGCCATCTCCTCTCGGACCCCGGTGGATTCGATGACATCGGAGATCACGGCCGGATCAGTGTGCTCGCTCACGGCACGGGATGAGGACGCCACTTGACTTTCTGAGGCGGGATGGTGTAACCATAGACGCTACTCGGCCGCACCGGTGGCAAGTCGAGGAGGATGACTGTCCCGGGACTCGACATGCTACCCATGGAGACGTGCGCGCTGAAGTCAGTAGCAGGCGCGGGCTGAAGGGCCTCTTCGGGTCTCTCGGCGCGAGATCGGCATCCGGAGCCGGCTTGATGCTGTCTTTTGGCGTTGCATTCATGCCGGCGGCGCCCGCCATACATATGGATTCGCCAGGTTGGTCAATCGTCGCCAGCCCCAGTCCCGCGATCCGAGACGGGGCGTTTTATTCCGTCTCGTGCGGCGCTTCCGGGATGTGTATGGCAGCCGGCCTTCTTGGTGCGAACGTCGAAGTGTTGAGACCCACCAGCAAGGGTTCGAGTTGGGCGAAATTGCCGGTGCCTGTCCCCGCGGGCAGCGCGGGCAGTTTCGGACTCGAGGCGGTGTCCTGCACTTCTGCAACGGCCTGCACCGTCCTCGGGGGTTATACGTCGAACGGCAGCGCCGTAATGGTAGCCGAGCGATGGAATGGCAGCACGTGGTCGATGCAGACGATACCGAGTCCGAGTGGTAGCACCGCATCCTCGCTGCTCGCCATTTCGTGTGGGTCGGCGACCACATGCATGGCTGTGGGCAATTACTCTACCGCGACCTCTCCGTATCTATTGCTCACGGCGAGCTGGAAGGGCTCCAAATGGAAGGTCGTGCCCGCTGCGAGTGTGGGTAATGCGCTAACCACGCTCTCTGGCGTATCCTGCAGCTCCGCCAACGCCTGCGTTGCCGTCGGTCAGTCGGGGCAAGATGTCGAGCGCTGGAATGGCCGGAAGTGGAAGGCTCAGTCCCTTCCCCAACCGGCTGGCGGCATACGCGAGCTAAACGCCGTGTCCTGCAAGTCTGCGACCTGGTGCACGGCCGTTGGAGAGTTCAATGATGGTGGGCCGCCCGCTATTGTTGCGTGGAATGGGCGTCACTGGAAAATGCAATCGGCCCCCGAGCCTCCCGACGGCGGTTATGGAGTTTACTCACGGGCCGTGTCCTGCGCCTCTGCCACGTCGTGCTCACTCGTCGGTGACTACGGCTACTGCTCGACTGCGTGCCACAATCTGACCGGGCCAACGCAGGAACTGACGTTCGCGGAACATTGGAACGGCAGTGCCTGGTCCCTCAAGACGACAGGGAATCCACTCGGGGATAGTCCGAACAACGAGCTCCTGGGCGTCTCGTGCGCCGCGGTCAAGGCGTGCACGGCCGTTGGCGTGTTCGCGAACATTCGCGGCACACAACAGACACTTGTCGAACAGTGGGATGGTGGTCCGTGGACCACCCAGCCAAGCTTGAATCCGATCGCCATCATCAGCGATGGGCTGACAGCAGTGTCCTGTCCCTCGGCTACGGCGTGCACGGCCGTGGGAGCAATAGGCGGCAACCTTGAGACGCTGGCGGAGGTGTGGAACGGGCACAAATGGGCGGTCCAACGGATCCCGACTCCCACGGTGCGGCCCGGCAGCGGGGATGGCGCATCCGGGTTCCTGAACGGTGTATCGTGCCCATCCACGTCGATGTGCATGGCCGTAGGACAGCAGAACGTCGCCCACTACGGGCAACCCACTGGGCCGTCGGATCTCTCAGAACTCCGGAAGGGCGGGAAGTGGAAGATCCTGACAACGCCGAACGGGTCGACGAACCAGGATGACCTGCTGTCGGTCTCGTGCTCGTCCGCGAAGTTCTGCGTGGCCGATGGCACCGCAGGCACGAGTGCCCTGCTTGAGTCCTGGGATGGCTCATCCTGGACAATCGAGACCGTACCGCTTCCATCCACCAACTATGGAAGCCAGCTCTTCGGCGTGTCGTGCTCGTCATCATCGGCCTGCACGGCGACCGGGGCGTACACCAACAGCGGCGGTGTGAGTGTTCCCCTGGTAGCGCGATGGAATGGCGCCAAGTGGTCCAGGCAGGGGGCCCCGTCTCCGTCCGGATCGGCCGGATCGGCGTTCTATGGGGTCTCGTGTTGGGCCACCCGTTCCTGCATCGCCGTCGGCACCTCAGGCCAACCGCTCTCCGAGCTCTGGAACGGGAAAAAGTGGGTGCCCCAGCCCATCCCGCTCACCTCCGACGGAACCCTTAGCTTCCCATACGCGGTGTCATGTCGCTCCTTGACCTTCTGCGAAGCCACCGCTTCCGGGATTCCCTCAACCTTTGCCGGAGCATTGGGTTGGAAGCGGTCGAAATGGTCCGTGCAGTCCGTACCATCTCCGGATTTGGATTCATACAGCGGCCTTACGGGCGTGTCCTGTGGATCTGACGGTGTCTGTTTCGCCGTGGGTGGCGGCTATATCGGGTCCACACCGCCCAGCTTGCCGACCCTCATCGAGCGCTACATACCCTAGCCGGCTCAGCCGTGCGGAATCGATATCGTCGGTTTTGAGCGGTGGGATGTTCCCTTGCCGAGATTCAGTCGGTACGGGCCAGAGCTTTAACAACCGCGGCACGGGCTCAAGGAAGACGCCTTAGGCCGCTCGGCCTGCGGTTGGACCCTCGTCAGTTATGCAGAGGCGACATCCACCAGACTGCCGGCGAGCGCCCGCAGCTCCGCCTCGTATGGTTGGACCAACCGGGCGGGAGCAAGCGCTTCGTAGGCGCGATGGAGATGACTTCGCAGCTCGGCAGCCATCTCCTCTCGGACCCCGGTGGATTCGATGACATCGGAGATCACGGCCGGGTCTTCGTCCCGGCGGAGATCGTAGAAGCCGTGCAGGCGGTCGAGATCCATGCCGCGGGCGCGCTCCAGCGCCAGCAGAACGGGGAGGCTCTTCTTGCGGTTGAGGATGTCCTTGGCCGGCGCCTTCCCGGTTTGCTCGAGACCGGCCCAGATGCCCCGTACATCGTCACAGATCTGGAAGGCGAGGCCGAAATGGCGGCCAAACTCGGTAAGCGCCTCGACCTGGGTCTCCGACCCGCCACCGAGACGCCCTCCGGCCTCGCAGCTGAAGGCGATGATGGCTCCGCTCTTCAGACCGATCATCTCGAAGTATTCGGCGCTGGAAACGTCCATACGTCGCTCGAAGCTCATGTCCAGATACTGGCCCTCGGTGAGCGCCAGGGCCGTCTCCTGAAACCGGCGGCTGATCTCGCCGTCACCGGAGGAGCTGAGCGCCGCCAGCCCGGAGAGCGCGAGCATGGCGTCGCCGGCGTTGATGGCCAGCGGCTCACCCCACAGCTTCCACAGGGAAGGGCGGTGATGCCGGGACTCATCATGGTCCTCGATGTCGTCGTGGATGAGGGAGAAGTTATGCAGGAACTCGATGGCCGCCGCCATGGGCAGGGCGTCCTCCCAGCGACCCCCCACGCCGTCACACGCCAGAAGGCAGAGCAGGGGACGGAAACGCTTCCCGCGGGGGCCACTCACGGGCTCCAGCGATTCGCTGCACCACCCCATGTGGTACGCGAGCATCTGGTAGTGATGGCCGACCGGCGTGCGCTGCGAGAGCCACGCCTGAAGCTCGGCTTCGAGCGCGTGCACGTACCGGTGGGTGATGGAGGTGGGCAGCGCCATGGCCATACGTCGAAGTCTACGGCGAGCGACGGGTGACCCGACGACCGGCGCTCGGAGAAAAGAAACGGAGCGCCCGTCGGCTTTCGCCGTCGGACGCTCCGCCCTAAGCCGGAGGCGGTGGTGTGGTGATCAGCAGTTGGTGCCGACCACGTAGGAGGTGTTGCCGCTGGCCGAGTCCGCGCCCTCGAGCAAACCACCGCTGGCGTTGGTGCCGACCTCCTCAAAGGTCTGCGCGGACGGGTGATCGAGGATGCTCTTGAGGGCGGGAGGCGTCACCTTGGGGGTGAGCTGTGGCCCGAAGGCGGTCCAGGGGGCCGTGATCGAGATGAGGCCGTGGGCGGCGTCGACGGTGCCGGTCGCGGTGCCGTCGGGGTTGTACTGCGTCCCGCCCGAGGGGCTCTTCGTGATGTGGCCGTAGTTGAAGGCGTACTTGGCCAGCGTGGACGGATCGTAGGTGGCTTCGAAGAAGTAGGTCGTGCCCTGATATCCAAACAGGAGGTACCAGGTGTCGCCGGTTCCGGCGATCTCGGGCGTGCCGCCCGGACCGTCGTTCAGGCTCTTGACCCGCAGCACGCCGGTGAGCGTTTTCTTGCCGGAGTCGGTGGAGATGCCGCCGGAGACGATATCCAGCGAGTCGACGTTGCCCGTCGATCCGATGGGATTGGCATCACCCGTGGGGTCGTAGAAGAGCGTGCAGGCCGGAGACGGCACGGGCGTCTTGGTGATCTTGGCCGGCGGCTTGGCGATCTGCTTGATCATCTGGCCGATGTCGAACGAGCCGTTGCCGGTCGCGTAGTCCCAGCCGGGCGTGGCCGGATAGGGCCCGGTGTCGCCCAGGGTCACGTCGTGGAAGCCGCTGGTGCCGGCGGCGGCATAGAGATTCGGTGAGGCGAAGCCGATCTTGTTGTTGTGGGCCGTCTCGATCCGAGCCCAGGACCCGAGGGAAAGCGGCGATGCGAGGCTGGTGCCGCCGTTGGAGGTCGGTGCGCCGGCGCTGTAGAAGTTGGCGGCGGACAGGAGGAAGTCGGCATCCATGGCCACGTCGGGAACGTCGCGGCCCAGACATACCGGCACCTGGGCAACGCAGCTGGTTCCGGTAGGAGGCGCGACGCCGGTCTGCCAGTAGGGCTGGTACTCGAAGTAGCTGGGGCCACCGCCGCCGGCGACCCAGGCCAGCTCTTCGTTGTAGCTGCCGTCTGTGTTCGTGGTGAGCGTCGTACCGCCCGCCGCGGTGACATAGGGCGACGATGCCGGGTAGTTGACGAACGGCTCGCCGCCGGGTACGCCATTGGTCAGACCCGTGACGGCGCAGAACCCGCCGCTATCGCCGGCAGAGGCAAACACGGTCTGCCCCTGGGCGGCCGCTTCGGCCATCGCCTCGTCGTTGGCGACCATGAAGCCGTCGAGGTAGGCGAGGTACTCGCACTCGCCGAAGGAGGCGCTGCCCGCCTTGGCCTTGTCCTGGGTCACGAAGCTGTTGAACTCCAGGGCCACGTCGCCGTCAGTCAGCGAGGTGGCGTCATAGATGAAGAGGCGCTTGACGTCGCCGGCCAGGCCGGTCGACGTCTGAGTATCCATGTCGAACTCCGTCAGACCGGCCGTATCGGTGCTGGGAATGCCGGTATGCACCACGCTCACCGGCACTCGAGGCAGGTGGGCGCAGGTGCTGGGATCCTTGGGGTTCGAGCAATGAACGTTGTTGGGGTCCTTCTCGTAGAGGCGCAGATCCTTGACGACCTGGGTCACATCGCCCTCGGCGAAGATGGCGATGGCCGTCTTCTTGGCGCTCACGGTGCCGGAGGCGCCGTAGGCCTTCTGGAACCCAGGCGCCCAGTAGCTGTTGGGAACGTTGGGGACGTTCGGCGTGGCCTCGGTTTTCGGCGTGGCCGGGAAAGACATCTTGATCGCGTTGCTCAATCCGAGGACGGCCACGATGAACTGGCCGTACACGGCCGGGACCATGGCCGGCTGGACATTGGCATAGACCTTCTGACCGTTCTGGAGAAAGGCATCGATTTTGGTGTTGAAGGCCTTGTCAACCTGGGCCGCGGTGCCGGCGGCGGTGACGTAGATGTGATTGCCGCTGGCATGAATGCCGCTGAAGCCCTCACCGGCCAGGTAGTTCTTGACCTGGTCCACCTGGCTGGCGGTGGGGCCGAACCTGGCCGTGAACTGGGCGGGCGTGAGCGACTGACCGTACATGGGGCTGCCGGCCGTATTCACGGACCGGATGTAGCTCTGCAGCAGCTGCTGGTGTCGAAGGGCCAGCGCCACGGAGATGTGCATCGGGGTGGTCGAGGTCGCGGGCCCCAGATCCTTGGCCTGGGTCAGGGACAGGCCCTGGGTATGGGTGGCCACCCAGGGATGGGCGGCCGAGGCGACGGCCCCCCCGCTGAGGAATGGCACAAGGCCAAAGGCAGCGAAGGCAAGTATGGCTCCGGCTCTGCGTAACATCGTTCTATTTCCTCCGGTTTTCGTGGCATGGTTTTCGGACACCGTGGATCGGCGTCCGTATTCAGTCTGGGGAGCAAATGGTAAACAGCGGGTCAACGCGCGGTAAATATTCGGTAAATATCGCACCGCTGGGTAGCATGCAGCATGTCCGGACAGACCTTGAACACCATCCTGGCCACCTGGGGCTATGTGGCCGTCTTCGCGTTCGTGGCCGTGGAGGCGGCCGGCGTTCCCTTCCCTGGGGAGACGATGCTGCTGGCCGGCGCCATCTACGCCGGCACGGGACATCTGCTCATCCCAGGGGTGATCGCGGCGGCGGCCCTCGGCGGGTTCGGCGGCTTTATCGTCAGCTACACGGTCGGCCGGCTTGGCGGACGGCCCCTGGTCCTTCGCTACGGCGCCGTCGTGCGCCTCAAGCCAGAGCATCTGGCCCGGGCCGAGTCGTTCTTCGGACGCTACGGTGAGATCACGGTGTTTCTGGGCCGGTTCGTCTCGGTTGGGAGGGCTTTCATCGCGCTCTGCGCGGGCATCAACGACATGTCACTGCCCCGGTTCCTGGTGTTCGACCTCGCCGGCGCCGTGGCATGGGCCTGCGTCTTTGGGATCCTCGGCTTCGAGCTGGGCCATAACCTGCCCCTGCTGCACCGGGTAACCCATGTCCTCCAGCTGGCGGGTATCACGGTGGTCGTCCTCGTGGTCGCCGCCGTCCTGGTGGTGATCTTCCGGCGGCGGCTCCCGTGGATACGGAGACCGTCGAATCATGCCTCGGCACCGGCCAAGCCCGCCTCGTCTCCCGATCCCGGTGCCGCCCCCTCGGAGCCGCCTCCCCAGAATTGACTCGCGCGGAACGGCCTCCGTTTTGCAATACTGATTCATCGACGGTCACCGCCATGGAGCGGCCATGTTTCCACGAGCGCGTCTCAGTCTCGGACGGCGAGGGCGAGGAGGCTTGGGGCTGGTGGCGGCCGCATGTCTGGCCTGGTGCGGGCTCGGCTGGAGCGACGGCGCCGTCTCGGCGTCATCACCTGCCTACCGCATCGTGGATTTGGGGCAGGTCCAGCCTGCCTTCATCAACGACGCGGGCGCCATCACCGGCACCACCGACGGCGGCCGGGTTTTTCTGTACACCAACCGGCTGCACGTCTTCAAGGACCCTCGCGGCACCTGGTTCGAGGTGGATGGTACGGGCATCAACGACGGCGACGCCATCGCCGCCACCGGCCAGAACGCCACCGGCGATCTGGCATCGACCTCGTATCTGCTGACGGGCACGCCCGCCCAGCCGCGCTGGACTGCGCTGCCCACGGTCCCACACAACCAGGGAACGGCCGTCAGCGGGATCGCGAGCAATGGCGACATCGCCGGCCTCAGTACCGACAGCGGCGGGTCGACGCTTCGGGGCCTTGTCTGGACTCGCGGGTCGGAGGGCCGACCAAGGGCACCGCGCCTTCTGCCCCTGCCGTCGGGATACCGGTACAGCGACACGCGATCCATCGTGGCCGGCCCCGGATCCATCGTGATCGCGGGCGACGTCACCAGCCATGCGGATTGGACGGTGCCCTTCGCAGCCGTCTGGCGTCTGCACGGCCGCCGGCCGCTGGTCCTGAGCGCCGCCAAGGCGGGAGCTCGGGACTCCTATGCCGACGCCATCGCGCACGGCCCCGGTTCATTGGTATACATCGCCGCCAGCTCGGACGCGGCCAATGCGCCCACCACCTTCGGCCTCATCTGGAAGCTCTCCTGTCCCGCCGCGAAGCCCTGCCGGCAGCTGGCGCAGCCGGCCGTCCTGCGTAGTGACGCCTTTCAGAACGCCTATATCAACGGCATCAACGGCAATGGATGGGCAGTGGGAGATTACGACTACTACAACAGCCCGGCCGCGTTCGTGTGGCACAACGGCAAGACGGTGGACATCGAGGCCCTTCGACCGCCGCATTCCGGATGGGTCCTCTACGACGCCGAGGCCATCAACGACCGGGGCCAGATCGTGGGCCTGGGTACCCACGACGACAAGGTGAGCGAGGGGTATCTGCTGACGCCCACCGGCTCACACTGAGTTCGAGGACATCTGGCGGAGCCAGTAGGCGTATCGATCAGTCCGGAGCGCGCGACCGCCCGATGATAGTCGGTGTCCTCTGGAATTCGGACCGCTGTCCCCTGGGATCGGGCCCCTCAGCTACCCGACTGCCTTAGGCATCGCGGGAAGTCTACTTCCTCAAGGGCACGGAAGCCGTGAACAGGTCAGTCACGTTGCGTTTGTGGCGCTGGGTGTCGGCCCAGACCACGTGAAAGTATCCATAGCCGTCGGCCGCCGAGGCGATGTAGTCGCCGAAGAAGCGGCCGGGCTCGAGGCAGGTGGCGGACGGCACATGCCGAATGAGATCGACCGGCGCGGTGCCCTGCGTCAGCCGGAAGTTGGCGCCCGGACGGATTCCCCGCCATGAGGTCGTTACGCGGCTGGCGTACACCGCGAGATTGTTGTAGCCATCCCGGCGATCGTAGAACGCCACGCCGAGGACGTGCTTGGCGAGAACCGCGATGGTGGGCATGAAGCGGTCACGCCGGTGAACGTCGTTGACCGTGACCGCACGGCTCCAGTGCCGGCCGCGCCAGGACTTGGCCAGCATGATGTCCGTGGTGGCGCTGCCGTCGGGCCAGGCATGGCGGACGCGGGTCCAGGCGACGAACGTCCGACCCGTCCCCGTCACCACCGCGGCGGGGCTGGAGAGCACCCGTAGATCTCCGGGATTGAGGCGGCTGGGCGGATCGGTGAAGTAGCCTCGCGAGGGCGAAACCTTGGCGCCCCACGTGTGCCCGTCGTCGAATGAGGTGCGAGCCACGATGCGCTCGGGCATTGGTTTGGTGCTCACGTCGTGGGGAAACGACGCCCAGACAACCGTGACACGGCCCGAAGGTCCGACGACCGGCATCGAGCCGTAGTTCAACCAGGGCGACTGCTCCAGAAGCTGCGGGCGACCGAAGCTTCTGCCACCGTCCGTGGAGCGCTGGATGAATACCTGCGAGCCCTTCTTCAGGGGACGGTCCCAGGTGACGAAGACCTGATCGGCCCCATGGCGAGACGAACGGACGGCGACCCACGGCTTGTCATGCAGACCGGAGCCGGCGTCGACAATGATGGGAGCCGAGAAGGTGCGGCCGCCGTCGGTCGACCTCGACATGAGGACCGCGGAAGCGCCGTCGGTGCAGTAGGAGGATGCCTCACCCAGATAGGCGTAGTAGATCGCGCCATGAGAGCCCGCTGCGAGAGACGGATCGGCCTCGGTGGTCCAGGGCCGGAGCAGGGGCATCTCCCCGCCACTCCAGGTGTTGCCTCCCGTAAACGACCAGGAGTGGCCGTCGGAGAAACCCGCCGGGTTGCGCTCGTCGTAGTCAGGGTTCGACCCGACCACCAGGTTGCGTGAGTCACGACCGTTCACGACGATGGTGGGCTCCGTCCGGTCGGTCGCCACGAGGATATTGCGCACGGGTGCCCGCGCGCCGGCGGAACGCACAAGGCCGGGCGCGGCTGTTGAGACCAGCAGAAGGAACGCGCTGGCACCAACCATGAGAGCCTCTCGACCGGCCGCCGGGCGGCCGCTATTCGGAAACCGGCTCAAGGACCTGGACGCACCACTTCGCCATAGCCTAACCGCGACCGCGCTCGGTCCGAACCCCGGGAAGATTCGCTAGGTTGGAGAAGGAGAGCCGGCATGATCATCGAGCAGATTCGGTATCACGTCACGGGGGAAGCAGCACCCCCCGAGGTCCTGGAGGCACGCCGCGCGGTGAGCACGGCCCGCGTCAGTTTAGGACTGCCGGCCGGCCATATTCTGGTTGCCGATCCGGCGCCCGAAGACGGTCCCGCGATCATCTGGCAGTGCGGATACGAATCGGAAACCGAGCTGGCCATCGCCGAGTCGGCCATCGCCGGCAGCCCCGAATACGGCGCCGCCCGGGACCGGCTGGGCAGTCTGGTGGAACGGATCGAGATCGAACTCTACGCCTCGGACGAAGGCGTCGAGGACTAGCCTCCGGCTGCCCGCACTCAGCGAGCCGGAACGCTTCGACCTGAGCCGCGGGGCACACTTCCGCGCCGGCTGCCTCAGGTGTCCGCGGAGTGGCTTTCTGCAAGCGTCGCCGGCCGGTTCTGGGGCTGATGCTCGGCGGTCACGCTGGTCTTCAGGTTGCCGCGGGGGTTCCACCCGGCCTCGATTCGCGCCCATTTGGGCTCGATGGCGGCCACCAGATCGTCGAGGATCCGGTTGGTTGCCTCCTCGTGAAATATGTAGGCGTCCCGGTAGCGATTGAGATAGAGCTTGAGTGACTTCAGCTCCACGATCGAGTGGTCGGGCAGGACCCACAGCTTGATCAGGGCGAAGTCAGGATAGCCGGTGCGCGGGCATTTGCACGTGAACTCCGGGTAGCTGAAGTGAAGCAGGTAGTCACGATGCCGGGACGGATTGGGCAGCGCCTGGAGCCGGGCCTGGGCAATCGCCTGTTCACCGGGTCTGAGGGGCACCTCGCCGTCGGCGTTCCCGTTGGGGGCTTCTGCGGAAGTGGATGGCAGCTCATGTTCGGCGATGCGGGTCATGCCCTAGAATCGCAGCTTGTCCTCAATCCGGCCAAATGACCCCGATTCGGTGCCCTACTCGATCAACTGCTCAACGAGCCGCAGGTCAAGGAATCAGCCGGCGCGGAGTGCCGGAGGATGCCATCGAGCCCTGTTCAGGCAGGAAGCCCGAGACTAGCCGATGTGGCGATTTGGGTTCTTGGCCACTCCGGTATGGCCGAGGGCGCCGCGAGCGCCGGCTGCTCCGGACGCCCCGGTGCCGCCGGGGGAGCCATTGCTGCCATGAGGAGACCCACCGGCACCGCCTGCCCCCGCGGACCCGTGAGGGCCTCCCATGCCGGGACATCCGATGGTCGAGAAGGCGCTGCAGCCGTCCAGGTTCGCGCGGCCGGCGGAGACACTGTTGGACGAAAACGAGTTGCCGGTCATGCCAACCGGCTTGAAGGACGTAAACAGTCCTCCGCCCTCGCCATTTCCACCGTTGCCGTTCCGACCGCTGTCGCCACCGGTTGCACCATTCCCGCCGTTACCGCCGGTGCCACCGAAGCCGCCCTTGCCGTTGCCTCCCGCTTTCCCGCCCATGCCTCCGGTACCACCGCCTCCGCCATTTGCGCCCGCGCCACCGCCCCCCGCCGCCCCGCCTTGTCCACCGCCACCGCCGATGCCGCCATCGCCGCCAGCCGCGGAGTCGCCGGTGAATTTCGTGGACGTCAGGGTGAGCTTGGCGTCGCTGAAGATCCCGCCGCCCAGTCCGTTGCCGCCGGCTGCCGCCGTTCCACCGAGACCCCCGGACCCGCCGTTGCCCCCGTTGCCCCCGCCACCGCCGTGCCCCCCATCACGGCCGGGACCACCGCTACCGCCGTTGGTGCCGGCCCCCCCGTTTCCGCCGCCTCCACCGACGCCGCCTCCCAGGTAATAGCCGGATCCGCCGGCTCCCCCGGAACCACCCTGGCCGCCCACTCCACCCCAGCCTCCCGCGCCGCCGCCCACGTGAGCATTGGTGATGGAGGTACCGGAGACGGCTGCGTGCCCATGGTTGTAGAGGCCGCCGCCGCGGGCAGCACCCCCCTCGCCCCCGCCGGCTCCCGCTCCGCCAGGCCTTCCGTTTCCGCCTGGAGAGGCATCCGCGCCAGGTCCAGATAGTCCTCCGGGGCCTCCGCCGAAATCCCCAACGCCGTCGGGAGCATCACCGTTCCCACCGATACCCCCGCTTCCGCCATTCCCGCCACCACCGCCCATGCCAGACAGTCCACCCTGGGCTCCAACACCGGCAGCGCCCCCGCCCCCGCCGCTGACGGTGTCTCCGTCAAGCAGGCAACTCGACAGATAAACGCTGCTGCCGCTCTCGTTGCCGATGCCGCCGCCATTCGCCGCTCCACCGGCTCCTCCCGCGCCTCCGTATCCGCCCACTCCGCCTCGTCCGCCTGGTCCGGCAGGCGACCCGCCTGCGACACCGGATCCGCCTTCGCCCCCATTGCCTCCGGTCGCGCTCATGGGTGTTCTGCCGTTGCCACCTGAACCGCCGGAGCCTGCCTGGGCGGTCGTGCCTGCCTGGCCCCCGGGGCCGCCGGAACCGCCCGCACCGCCTGCGCCCCCGAGCGCATAGTCCGATTCAAAACGGCAGTGGCTCGTGGCGGTGGCAAGCCCGTTGTTGTACAAGCCACCACCTGAGGCCAGCCCTCCTTCGCCGCCAACTCCGCCCGGCCCACCCTGGGTGCCCTGAGCTCCGGCGCCCCCGGCGCCACCCGGGCCGCCGTTTTCAGCCGCCTTCATCTCGGTCGCGCTGGCTCCGCTCTGACCCGACCCGCCGCTGGCTCCCGATCCTCCGATCCCTGCCGAACCGCCTGAGCCGCCCATGCCTGCCTGACCACCCTGCGCCAAGCCCTGGGACAGGGAAGTGTTCCGCACCAGCAGCGTTCCGTTGTTGTAGACGGTTCCACCGAGGGCGGGCCCACCATTGCCGGCCCTTCCCCCGGCGCCTCCGACACCGGTAAAGCCACCGTTCCCTCCGCTGCCACCGGTTCCACCCGCCTTGGCGGCAGACGTGGCGTATCCGCCCGGTCCTCCACTGCCGCCCCACGAGCCGCTTCCACCCGAGCCCCCAATGCCACCCAGGCTCTGGTTGCCTTCCAGGGTGGTGGAAAAGACATGGAGCGTTCCGGAATTGAAGATTGCTCCCCCCATGGCCGCGCCACCGTGTCCTCCAGCGCCGCCCGAGGCTCCTCGACCGCCCCATCCACCCGAGGTGCCTGACTGACCGGCGACCGAAGCGCTGCCACCATAACCGCCATCACCGCCGCGACCTCCCGGACCACCGGTGGCGCCGCCGCCTCCGGCGGCTGTGTTCTGAATGAGGGTGTCTCGCTTCAGTGTGACGGTGCCGCTGGCGATCAGAATCGACCCACCCTCGGCGGAGCCGCCGGACTGACCGGGTTTGCCGGGCCGGCCGGGCTTCCCGTTGCCGCCGTTCTTGCCCCTCTGCACAGATCCAGCCAATCCGGCAGCACCGGCTTGTCCACCGACGCCGGCCTGACCGTTCGTGCCGGCAGCCATGCCGTTCTCCAGGAAGGTCCCCTTGACGGTCAGGTTCCCTCCATGCACCACAAAGTGGCGCGTTGCCCGACGTCCGTCAAAGATCACGCTGTGGCCTCCGGCTCCGATGATGACCTTCAAGCCTGAGCCGATGAGGATCGGTGTCGTAAAGACAATATCAGGCCAGTCGTTCCCGAATACCACTGATCCGCCCTTCTGCACGGCCGAGTTCAGGGCCGATTCGCTGCAATCGGTAATCCTGGTGCCCGAGGCAGTGGCTGTCTGGATCGTTAGGGCTGACGGAATCGCCATTCCGGCTGCCGCCGACAGACCGATGAACAGGACGATCGGGCGGACCATGGCGATCCTTCGCTTCTCTCAGTCCGATCGGCAGTTGCCCATTCTAGGCGCCTCAAGACAGCGAGCGCGATTCCGGAGTCATGCTGCACTGCTACAGGCCAGCAGAGGAAGGCCACTTCGTCGACGAGGAGCGCCGGTTAGCGCCAGCCGGACGGGATATGCCGGGGGATTGCTGCGCGGCGGAGCGCTTGCGTGACGCCCGCCCAAACGCCAAGCGTGCGCTCTAAGGGCTGGTCTGGCTTCGGCTGCGTACTCCGGCTATCTCATTCGCCGGTCAGAGGCTCATGCCGGCGATGGCCACACCCTTGCCTCTTCCTTGCGGCCCTGGCTACTTCCCCTCAAAGACACAAGCTGATAGAGAGAGGATCCGACTCCTCAGTGGAGCACAAGTGGGCGGTGAACAGTCACCGGCTCGCGGATGGATCGGATCGTAACGGTGCGGCTCATGCGGTGGTGGCCGTTCAGAATCTCGAGGCTCACGCGATCGCCTCGCCGGAGCGGGAACGCCCGCCCATCTCCTGTCACTGCATCGCTAAGGGTGACCGTCCATCCTCCGTTCTCGGATGTGATGGTCGCCAGCGGGTCGGATGCGTCACCGGTCCCATGTACAACCGCGTAGACCAAGGCTCCCGGCAGCGGCCGTTTCCAAGTGCCTTCGACACGACCGCTCAAAGTCGCGATGGGCATGAACGGCGACAGCGTACGGGTCGTCGAGACGTGCAGCTCGAGCGGTCGCCTGCCCAGGCCAAGCAGACGAACGGCGTACCGTGTATGGGCCCGCAACCCGTCGTGACAGGTCCTGCTACGGAGACTGCAGGGAACGGCCACGAAATGGGTTCGCGAGCGAGCTGCTCCCCGAACGTCGCCGACCTTGGTCCAGCGTCCGCCGACTCGCATCTCCAGGACGCTCCTCACCGGCGATCGCGTCATCCAGGAGACCGCGAAGGACGATGGCCGGAGGTCCGAGATCACGGGGGCCGCGAGCAGCCGGCTGTGCATCTGCTGCGCCCGACGAGTTGGACCGGTCCCCGTGGCCAGGTGACCTCGGTTCATGTGACCATGCGATCGCCCATCATGCTTCGTTGAGCCATGGGCTCTGGGTGGGCTCGCGGCCAGAAGACTGGAGCCGGGAGTCCAGGAGCCGGCAGACTGACAGAGCACCCAGATGCCGGCATAGGACGGAATCTGCAGATCGTTGGCGGAGCCATTGGGCGGCACCCAGGTTACGTACGTGCCCGCGTTCCATATGGCCACCTCCTGTACGCCACAGGCAGGCGCTTCCGTGTTGATCTCGCTGGCGGTCACGCCGCTGTAGGGATAGGGCGCGGCAACGAGATTCCAACCCGGCTGCAGCTGCACGGTCTGGGCTGATGTGTATGGACTTCCCGGCGGCACCCAGGTGCCAGCGCTGTTGAGCGTGTTGTCGACCAATACGCCCTGAGTCGCTCCGATGGGCAGATCGGGGGACGCATCCGGCACATAGGAGTCCCAGCCCCCGTTGTCGGCGAGGTCGACCTGGTCGATGGCGCCGGGCCCAAGCTGACTGGGATCGTTCATGCTCGAGGCAATGCCTGCTGCCGAGGTGATGCTTCCCTGCAGGGGAACGTCAACGACGTTGAAGTCACTCGCCTCGATGGGAATGCCGAGAGAGATGGCGGGCGTCGTCACGCTGAGCCCATTGGCCGCGTCCGCGGCGTTGACCGTCTCTTGACCCGGTGCCCAGATGGTCACGTTGAAGGTATGGCTGCCCAAATCGCCGGGGGTGAAGGTGTAGTCGGCGGGCAGTTGGGCGTTGGGATCGGTGCTGGTGAAGTGCACGGTGCCGACGTATCCCGTGGCCGTGTCGTTGTTGGAATCCTTGGCGGTCACGGTCAGGGTGATGGGCGTGCCGGGGCCGATGATTCCGGAAGCGGAGTCGGAGATAACGAGGCTGGCCGCCGGTGGTGAGGGTGTGACGGCGATGCTGGCTGACGACTGAGCGCCGGTGCCCACGGTGTTGGTCGCCGCCACGGTGAAGGTGTAGGAGGTCCCGTCGGTGAGGCCTGACACGGTGGTGGATGTTCCGGTCGACGTCAAGCCGGATGCCAACGGGCACGAAGGGTTGCACGAGACCGTATAGGAGACGATGGAATCTCCGCCATTGTTGGCGGGAGCGGTCCAGGAGAGCGCCACGGCGCCGTCCCCCGACGGTGAGGCATTGAGACCCGTCGGAGCATCGGGGACCGTGGCAGGCGTCACGGGACCCGAGGGTGACGAGGGTGCGGACCCACCGACCATGTTGACCGCCTGGACCTGGAAGGTGTATGGCGTGCCATTGGTGAGTCCGGTCACGGTCCCCGAGGTGGCCCCGCCCCAGAATGACTGCGAACCGCACGATGGGCTGCAGGTGACGGTGTAGGTTTCCAAGGCCCGATGTCCCCAGCCTGATCCGTTCGCTCCCTGCGGCGGCGCCGTCCACGACAAGTTGACCGATGCATTTGATCGGGTGCCCGACACGTTGGTGGGCGACTGCGGAACCGTGGGCGGATAAGAGCCGATCTTCGAAGGGGTGGCTGATGCCGTCCCCGAGGCTGGGCCCGTGCCGATCGCGCTGGTCGCGGTCACCGAGAAGGTGTATGCGGTCCCGTTGGTCAAGCCGGTCACGTTCGCTACCAGGTTCCCTCCGGTGTTGTTGAAGGTCACGGGAGCCGGCGGCGTGCATGGCGAAGCGCAGGTGGCGCTCACGGTGTAGCTGGAGATGGGCGTGTTGGCGTACGAGGACATGGGAGCCTGGGCGTAGTCTCCGGGTGGCGCCCAGCTCACAGCCACGGTTCCTGACTGGCCACTCGGAGAAGCGGTGACGTTGACGGGAGGTCCAGGAAGCACGCCGACCGTCGCGGAGCCCGTGACGGAGGAATAGGTCTTATCCGTAGCTGTAACGGTCTGACTCCCGGCGGTTCGAAAGGTCAGCCGGAAGCTATGGGTGCCATGGTCGCTTGACGTGAATGTGTAGTCGCCGGGCAGTGCTCCAGACCGATCGCTACCGGCGAAATGAACTGTCCCGGTGTACCCGGGCACCGTGTTGCCTTCCACCGTGACGGCGGTCAGGGTCGTGGATGCGAGGACGCCCGGGGTCGCTGTTGCCGGCGCCGACATCAGGAAGCTATCGGCGTGTGTGTCGCCCCACGTGTCGTATGCCCCGATGTCACAGCTTGCCGGCGAACGTACCGCTCCTCGCTGGTCGAGGCCGTTCGGTCCGGGCGCGCCCCCAGAAAGCGTCAACAACCCGCAGGTCGTGGGGTCGCCGGCGCCAATCGCGGGGCTGCCGGGTAGCAGGGCCATAGTCTGCGTCGGGCCGCCGTTATTCTGTAGGGGACCGAGCTTGGGATCGATGACCGGGTTGCCGGTACCTCCCACCTGGTCGGTCGCGCCGGCGGCGAAGGTACAGCCGGTACCGTCGCCTATGATATTGTGGCCGACCGGGGCATTACTGTTGGCGTCTGGCGTACCGTCCTGTAGCTGGCCGGAGCAGTCGGGAGAATAAACGGAGCCCGCGGCGTCCTGGTTACCCGCCACAATCGTGTTCGTCAACGAGAGAGGATAGATGCCACCATTGTTCTCTATGCCGCCTGCTCTATCCCAGCCCGACTGGCAAGAACCGACGCAGGCCGCGTTTGCGCTCACGGTGCTGTCGACAAGAGTCCCGACGGAACTGCCGGGCGCATCAAAGATGCCGCCTCCTTGCCCCTCGCACGGGCTGCCGCTACAGGCATCGTTCCCGCTCACGGTAGTGTTGGTCAACGTGAAAATCCTGTCGTTGAAGATTCCCCCGCCGACACCTCCGCCGTTTCCGATGACGTTGAAGTCCTCATTGCACGGCCCGGTGCAGGCGGCGTTGTCCGTGATAGAGCTATTTGCCATTGTCAGAACGCTGTCATTGAAGATGCCCCCGCCGACGGCGTTTCCCCCCTGTCCGCAGTTGCTCGTGCACTCGTAAGCCACGTTGCCGCTCACCGCACTGTCCGTCAGTATCGCGTTGCCACCCTGGAGCACGTAGATGCCACCGCCTTGACCGTCCTCCGCTCTCGAGCAGGAACCGCAGACGACGTTCCCGCTCACCGTGCTCCCGGTAAATGCCGCGGTGCCACCTACGTAAACGCCCCCGCCGGAAGCGAACCCCCCGACGCAGGAGCTGCAGTCGACGTTCCCGCTCACCGTACTCCCCACTAGGTTCACGCGGGCCGACCCGGCAGACTCGTAAATACCGCCGCCTGACGGATTGGCGCTCTTGTAGCAGCCGGCGGTTGTACACCCGATGTTGTCACTGACGGTACTGTCCATCAGTCTAAGTTCGCTCCCACTCTCGAGAAAGATGCCGCCGCCACCGGGTGTGAGCGCTTGCCCTTCACCGGAGACGTATGGATGCGTGCACCCGGCCTGCGCGCAGGCAGTATTGCCAGTAGCCGTGGTGCGCATGACACTGAGCGCCACACCCTTGTAGACAAATATGCCGCCGCCCTGGCCCAGCCCGCAGATCCAACCGCTGGCGCCGGGGCAAGGGCTGGGTGGATTCGACGACGCATCCCCATTCCGCACGATCAGCCCCTGCAACGTTACCTTCATCCCTGACCAACCTGAATCGCCCACGGTCACGACCGAGTGCCCCGGCACATCGCCCCCGACGCTCGCACAGGGGTTCGTACCGCCTCCGGGCAAGGGCGCTCCGCCGTCGACGGTGGGAGGATTGGAGAGGCTGAGGGCCTGCAATGTCAGCGATTCGTCGATGGTGATTTGCTCGCAGTAGACGCCGTTGAAGCTGCCGCCGGAGCTGGTGTCCGAACCGGCGACATTCACGATCGAGTCGGGGGGCGCCTTGGTGATGGCTCCGCCGTTACCGGTCCCGTCCTTGGCCTGAATCGTCAAACACGGGCCGCTCTCGGCCTGGCCGCTGACCGGCTTGGGCTCGGTGCAGTCGTGGTTGTTGCTGCCAACGCTGGGGTCCCCGTTCACGTAGTATGTCGGCGCTGGTGTAAGCGGCGGGGCAGCGACCAGGTCGCGGGCGAGATTCCACGCGTCCGGCGAGCCCCACCCCGTCACGGAGTCCCAGCCGGCTGCCGCGCTGTATGAGCCATCTGCGCCCGAAGTCACATCGTGGAGGGGCACGTACGCCGGGTTGGTGCTCGCCAGGGAGTAGCTTGCTGGAGCCAGATAACCAACGCCGGGCTTGAGCTGTGCGGCCACGTAGCCGTCGATGTCCGCCATCGTACCGGCCCAAACCGGAGCGGCAAGGCTCGTGCCGCCCAACTCGGCGCATGATGAGCTCGGCCCGTAGCACACCTCCGCGCCCCGGTTCGGATCGGCGTTCGCCGAGACGTCGGGATAGCCGCGCATCCCGTTTGGCGCAAGCCCGGACGCCGTCTGCCAGGACGGTCGCGAAAAGAGATTGCTGTATCCTCCGCCCGAGCCGGTCCAAGCCGACTCGCCTGGGTAGCCTCCGTTCACGTTGCCGCTGAACGCCGTCCCGCCCACGCTTGTGACGTATGGACTGCTTGCGGGGAAGACCGGATGTGGATCAGCTCCGCCGCAGGATGACCCGGCATCGCCCGCGCCGAACAAGTAATCGTGGCCCGTGGCCGAATTGGATGCGAAGATGTTCTCGGCCGAGGCCGTGAACGCGTCCGACGTCGAGGATGCCTCGCAGCCGCCCCAACTGTTGCTGATCTCGGAATTGTCGTTGGAGTCCGTGCCGGCGAGGTTCAGCGCGTCGAGAAGGCCCTGGCTGGTGGGCATTCCAGACGACGTCGGCGATTCGTAGTAATCAACCGTGGCCCCCGGCGCCAGGCCACCCGCGTACTCGATGTCCAGTCCGGCCTCACCGGCATCGCTCATGGTCGACCCCCCATCTACCGGGATGACCTGGAGACGACCGTTTGCAGTCGTGGCAGCGCCGGCGCCGGTTACCGAACCCCAATGTTGAAGCGTGCTGTCGGAGGGCGGGACCGTCCAGAGCGTGATGCCGATGTGTTCTCCCGACCCCGTGTAACCTGCGTTCCAAAGTGGGTTGACGTCGTAGGCGTTGGCGAAGTCCTGCGGGTAGTAGGGCGGCGAGTTGTCTGCCGTGCCGTTGGCCAGCATGTGGAACCGCGGGAAACTGTCCAGTCCGACGATGGAGCCGACGATAGAGCTCACTATCGCGGGCACGCGCGGCGCCGTGGACGGTGCGAAGAAGCGGTCGAGGTGATGCCGGAGGCTAACCTGGTACCGATGGAGCGAGACGTGGAGCATCCGCTCGACCGAGCCGACGCTGCCGCGAGCGTCGACCAGCAGGTGGTTGGGGTAGGTGTGAGTAACGGCCAGGCCGTTCGAGCGCAGCCAGGCGGCCACGGCGTTCTGCTGGCTTGCAGTCGGGTTGAAGAGGCGGTTGGCGTCAGCCTGGGTGAGCCAGTGATGGTACCGGGGGCTGTGCCGGTTGGTGAGTTCGGCGAGGACGGCGTTCAGCACGCCGGGCCGCCGGATCTTGAGTCCCACAGCCAGACTGATGGTCTCCGTCTTCGAATAGGTCCCCAGCCGTCGCGCCCTGCCGCTGGCGATGATGGGCAGGACGGCACCCCGCAGCAACCTTGGGCGTGGCACCGGCGCGGTGGGCCGCGGATCGCCCCTGGTCACGGCGCCGCTAACGGCCAGGGACCCGGCGTGAACCGTGGTCGCGTGGACGGGGTATCCATTGGGGACGGACGTCCACAGCGCGAGCCCCGTTGCCACGAGCAGTGTCAGCGTCGTGCGTCGTGTCAGCGGATCACTCCCTCCCTCACGCGGCTGCTGTCACTATACACGACTCGGTGTGTCAAAAATTGTGTAGCCCCCACCAAACTGGTCCACTTTGAGTCTCGTGGGGGCCGCTGTCGGGCTGAAACGCAGCGAAGCGCTTCCGGGTCATAGTCTTGGCCGTCTGGTCCAATTCTTGTGTCGTTGCCGTGCCTCACTTCGTGCCTTCACTGTACGCCCTCGAAAATGCCAGCGGTGTCAGCATCTTGAGACCCCGAT